>ERZ1023255.57-NODE-57-length-27071-cov-14.865672_pt1 | contig 27071 bp, 27 predicted proteins | sample MGYA00380459_ERZ1023255 | MGnify/ENA primary metagenome ERZ1023255 (study PRJEB33173, sample SAMEA4830368) | metagenome | study: EMG produced TPA metagenomics assembly of the PRJEB25223 data set... | reverse complement strand
AATACATTTTCTTCACGATCAGTTAATGTGTCTAATACATCTTCTAATTGTTCTTTTAACAGTTCATAAGCTGCATGATCAGAAGGACTTTGCGCTTCTTGGTCTTCAATGAAATCACCTAAATGACTATCATCTTCCTCACCAATTGGCGTTTCTAATGACACAGGTTCCTGAGCGATCTTCAGTATTTCTCTTACTTTCTCAGGAGGTAAGTCCATTTCTTCTCCGATTTCTTCAGGAGCAGGATCACGGCCTAAGTCTTGTAATAATTGTCTCTGAACACGGATTAACTTGTTTATTGTTTCAACCATGTGAACAGGGATACGAATTGTACGGGCTTGGTCAGCAATGGCACGTGTGATTGCTTGACGAATCCACCACGTTGCATAAGTTGAAAATTTAAACCCTTTATTAAAATCGAACTTTTCAACAGCTTTAATTAATCCCATATTACCTTCTTGAATGAGATCTAAGAATAGCATTCCACGACCTACGTATCTCTTCGCAATACTAACGACAAGACGTAAGTTAGCTTCGGCTAAACGAGATTTAGCAACTTCATCGCCTTGCTCAATTTTTTTAGCTAATTCAATTTCTTCTTGAGCATTTAATAAATCTACGCGTCCAATTTCTTTTAAATACATACGAACTGGATCATTTATTTTTACGCCTGGAGGTGCACTTAAATCATTTAGATTCAATTTAGAATCTTTATCAGAACTATCTTTTTCATTAACTAAACTAATATCGTTATCAGTTAATTGATCAAATAATTCATCCATTTGGTCAGAATCCATTTCGAAGTTTTGTAATTTTTCAGCAACTTCTTCATGGCTTAGGTGCCCTTCTTTTTTACCTTTTTCAATTAATTGTTTTTTTACATCTTCTAAAGTTAGAGATGGGTCAATGGTTTGTTTTTTAACTTTAACTTTATTTCCAGACATGAAAAGGCCTCCCGAATATAATATCAACTTGATATCAAAATATTTTATAGATAAAATTAGTGAAATCTACTCAAAACATTGTATCGTATACACATTAAAGTGTTATAAACATACAGACAAGTACATATTTTTCAATTCATTCTATTTTTATTGTGATTTACAATTTTTTCTAAATAATATTTTTGCAGTTCTAAATCACCCAATCTCGAAGCTTCTCGGAGCTTTTGATTAAGCGATTCAATCGTTTCTTCATTTCTATTAGTTGTCAGTGTATTTATATAGTCATCAATTTCATGTTCAAAAGGTTCTTCATTTATCAAATAGTTATCTAATGATATAAATGCTTCTTTAATTTCATTGGAATCAATGTACTGTAATACATCACTAATATTGAACGTATCATTTTCAGAGTAAAACTCGTGTAAAATATTAAATATACGCTTAAAATATTCATTTGTAAAGTCTTCTAATTGAAGTAATTTGTGATAATTTAAAAAAGTATCTTTATCATTCATAAAATGTTTAAGTAAAGCGCGTTCTGCTTTCTCATTCTTATTTAAATTATTGAATTGCGGCACGGATGGCACATGATAATCTTGAGGTTGATAATAATCTTGTTGCTGTCCTATTACATTATTTAGACTATCCAAGCTAACTTTAAACAATTCCGAAACTTCTTGCAATATCTTTTTCTGTAAAATAGTAGAACTCATATAAGAAATATCATTAGTGATTTCCTTTAAATATCGCTCATACGCTAAATCATTATTTTCAATTTCGTCTTGATGAGTATGCACTTTATAAATAATGAATGATTTTTTCTCATGCTCTACAAAGTAATTAAATGCTTCGGTGCCATGCTTTCCAATATACTCATCAGGATCCATATCTTTAGGTAATTGCACTACAAATACATTGAAACCTTGTTGTAACAGTATTTGTCCAGTTTTTAATGTAGCTTCTGTACCTGCGTAATCACCATCAAACATTAATGTAACATTAGACGTTAACTTTTTGATAAATGCTATATGTTCTTGTGATATTTGTGTACCCATACTAGCAACAACTTGTTTAAGCCCAGCTTGATCAGCTTTAATAACATCCATAAAACCTTCCAATAAAATTAATTCATCAGTTTTTCTGATGGATTTTCTAGCGTGATCAACGTTGTATAGTAATCTACGCTTTTGAAATATTGGTGTTTCTGGACTATTTAAATACTTTGGTTCTTGATTTGTATATGTTCTGCCTGAATAGCCAACAGTCCTTCCTTGTGCATTGGTTAACGGAAACATAATACGATCTCTAAAACGGTCATAATAACTAAAATTTTCCTCGTTTCGAGATAACAATCCAGCTTCATAAGCTAGTTGAATATCGTACCCTTTTTTCTTTAGAAAATCATGACAAAAATGAGAATTTTTAGGCGCATAGCCAATTTTCCTTGCATCAATCAGCGCGTCAGTAAAACCACGTTCTTTCAAATAATTTAGGGCTGCTTCACCTTCAACTGTTTTTTTCAGTGCATAATGATAATACTCTTGCATTAACTCATGCATTTCAATCATTTTCAAATCGTCTGAGGCAACTTGGTGCGAAGTCTCTTGGTTTACACCAGATGACTCTGTTTCAACTTTAATATTAACGCGCTCTCCTAATTCTTTCACAGCATCAGTAAATGATATATCTTTTATCTCTTGTGTGAATTGGAAAACGTTACCCCCTTTTTTACAACCGAAACAATGGCAAATTTGCTTATCTTCTGAAACGGTAAAAGATGGAGTCTTTTCATCATGAAAAGGACACAAACCTATATAATTGCGTCCTCTTTTCTCTAACTTTACATACTCGCTAACTAAGTCGAGAATGTCAGTTTTTTCTTTTATTTCATTAATTGTGGATTGTTCGATTCGCAAAATAATCACCTATTAGACATTAGTTACACTATTATAAATGTTTTATTTATTTTTTGAAACTATTTTGCTCTATAATACTAATAATATCATTAGCAGTTTCTTCGATCGCTTTATCTGATACATCAATTACCGGACAACCGATTCTTTCAACTAAGTTATGGAAATAATTAAGTTCTTCTTCAATACGTTGTTCAGTTGCATATCTAGCACTGTCTCCTAACCCAAGCTGCTTTAGACGTTCTTTACGAATTTTATTTAATTTTTCTTCGCTAATTTTTAAAGCAATGCATTTAGATGAATCAATATTAAATAAAACATCTGGCGGCGTGACTTCTGGAACAATAGGAATATTCATGACCTTGTAACTTTTATGGGCAAGATATTGAGATAATGGTGTTTTGGATGTTCTTGAAATCCCCAACAGAACAATATCTGCTTTCGATAAACCTTTAGGATCTTTACCATCATCATATTTAACTGCAAATTCGATAGCATCAATCTTCTTGAAATAGGCTTCATCTAACTGATGGACAAGTCCCGGTTCAAAATATGGCTGTTCATCAATTTTATCTAATAAAATATTCATTAACGGCCCCATAATATCTACAGATTTAATATTAAATTCACTGATTTTTGCTTCCATATATTTTCTTATTTCTGGTTTTACTAATGTATAAACTACAATGGCTTCTGTATCTTTCGCGACAGAAATCACTTCATCTACGTTTTCTAATGCTTCAATATATGGATATCTGCTAATTTCACTATCACATTGGTTTGGATTAAATTGTGAAATACAGGCCCTTGCTACTAATTCTGCTGTTTCACCTACTGAGTCAGATGCGACTATTATTCTAATATTTTCCATTAATTTAATACCACCTATTCATTTAATAATGATACAAAGATTTTAGTTATTGTTGTTTTTGAAATACGACCTTTAACTTCATATTTACCATTTTCTTTTTTAACCACAATAGGTAAAGAATCGATTTCCTTTTCAATCATGAGATTTGCTGCAAATATTACCCTTTCGTCCTCTAAAACGTAACTTAAATTTGGCATGCGTGTCATAATAATATTCACTGGCATTGTATGTATATCTTCTCCAATCATTGATGCTCTCAATAAATCTTTACGTGAACAAACTCCCATAAAATCCCCATTGTTGTTAATTACAAATAGTGTACTAACATCTTCTAAAAATATAGTACATATCGCATCATAAACAGTCATCTCACTCTTTACTACTACTGGGTGAGATGCGTAATCTTTAACTACATATTGTTTTAGTTCATCGGCTATTAATTTATTTTTTGGTTTCCCAGAATAATAATAGCCAACGCGTGGTCTAGCTTCTAAAATACCAGACATCGTTAAAATGGCTAAATCAGGTCTTAAAGTCGCGCGTGTTAAATTCAGTTGTTCAGCTATACGTTCACCAGTAATCGGGCCATTATTCTTCACAATTTCAACAATTTGCTGTTGCCTTTTACTCAGTTCTATAACGCTCACCCCTTTAATCAATTTATTCAATTATACATTGAAATTTAAATTGCTACAAATACATATATTTACTTGCTTATAAACTGCCAATACATTAAAATTAGATTTAAAGCGAGTTAAGGATAGTGAAAGCTTAACAAAAATTAATGGCTACAATTAAATGATTTGTAAAAGCGAGTGTTCACACTAACTTGGGTGGAACCGCGGGTTAATAATATTCAGTAAACAAGCGCATATCTTGAATATGTGATTAAAAATGATTAACTCGTCCCAAGGCACAGATAAGATTTTATTTTCCGTGCCTTGGGACGTTTTTATGTTAAAAGGAGTGTATTTTTTTATGGCAAAAGATATGGAAACAATTGTTTCATTAGCAAAACATAGAGGATTTGTATTCCCTGGTAGTGACATTTACGGTGGTTTATCAAATACATGGGATTATGGTCCACTAGGAGTAGAATTAAAAAATAATATTAAAAAAGCTTGGTGGCAAAAATTCATCACTCAATCCCCATATAACGTAGGTATTGATGCTGCAATTTTAATGAACCCAAAAACATGGGAAGCATCTGGTCACCTTGGTAACTTTAACGATCCTATGATTGATAACAAAGATAGTAAAATTCGCTATCGTGCTGATAAAATTATCGAAGATTACATGGCAAATGAAAAAGGCGATGAAAATTTTGTTGCCGATGGTTTAAGCTTCGATGAAATGAAACGCATTATTGATGAGGAAGGTATCGTTTGTCCTGTAAGTGGTACAGCTAACTGGACTGATATCCGTCAATTCAATTTAATGTTCAAAACTTTCCAAGGTGTAACTGAAGATTCTACAAATGAAATTTTCTTACGTCCTGAAACTGCACAAGGTATTTTCGTAAACTATAAAAATGTACAACGTACAATGCGTAAAAAATTACCATTTGGTATTGGTCAAGTAGGTAAATCATTCCGTAATGAAATCACGCCAGGTAACTTCATTTTCAGAACACGTGAGTTCGAACAAATGGAATTAGAATTCTTCTGTAAACCAGGTGAAGAAATAGAATGGCAAAATTATTGGAAGACTTTCGCAAGTCAATGGCTTAAAGATTTAAACTTAAGCGAAGAAGCTACACGTTTACGTGACCACGATGCTGACGAACTTTCACACTACTCAAATGCAACTACTGACATTGAATACCGCTTCCCATTTGGCTGGGGTGAACTATGGGGTATCGCTAGCCGTACTGATTTCGACTTGAAACAGCATAGCCAACATTCAGGTGAAGATTTCCAATATCACGACCAAGAAACAGGCGAAAAATATATCCCTTATTGTATTGAGCCATCATTAGGTGCTGACCGTGTAACATTAGCATTCTTATGTGATGCTTATGATGAAGAAGGTGTTGAAGGTAGTAAAGATTCTAGAACAGTATTACACTTCCACCCTGCGCTTGCTCCATATAAAGCAGCAGTATTACCATTGAGCAAAAAATTATCTGGTGATGCAATTAAAGTATTTGAAGAATTGAGCGCTAACTTCTCTATAGACTTCGATGAGTCTCAATCAATTGGTAAACGTTACCGTCGTCAAGATGAAATCGGTACACCATATTGTATTACTTTCGACTTTGATTCTTTAGAAGATGAAAAAGTAACTGTACGTGACCGCGACACTATGGAACAAGTTCGTATGCCAATCACAGAATTAAATGCTTTCTTAGCTGAAAAAGTTAAATTTTAATTTTATTATACTTAATATTACTTAAAAATAAACCAAACGTTAAATATAGCGTTTGGTTTATTTTTATATATTTATACCAAGAGATTTTTGTGTAATGATTTTACTAAATTGGTAAGCATGAACATAGAGTGTTTAATTAGTTTTTGTTGAGCATTTAACGTATTAGTCCATACCACTGCTTTCATTTTAATTGTTTTCACAGATAACAAAAGCTAGATTTAACTTTTATCTAAATTTAATGGCTTTACTTCCCTTAAACTTCGAAAGTTTTATAGTAAAGTATCATAAGGTTGATGTTTCTATCTACTTTATCGTCAATCCTTATAATAGGTTTTTGATCTTATATAATTATATTATAAGGTTACATAACATAATTATAGTTTATTAAAAGTAAGATTTTTCTTTAATACGGATATATATCATTTAGTAAAAAGCTATAGCGTTTTTACTTTTGACTGTTTATATGAACTATACTTAAAAATTAAAAAAACACCCTAATACAAGATTATTATATCTTATATTAGAAGTGCTTTCATACTTAGTCTAATTTATGTTTATTTAGTTGATTTTATATGCAAACTGATAAGAGCCAATGCTTATAGGACGTAATCAAGATAAATTATCTAATCTATGTAATTGATTGATTAGTTTTTGACTTTTAAAATACATTCCTACGTATTCTTTATATAATAGTATCATTAATTCAGACATCTCATCGACAACATCGTCATGAATACTAAGTGAACTCATTTGATTAATTGGTAATTTTTGAAGAACATCTAGCAAATAAAGCGTCTTATTAGATAACAACATTGCATGTGAATCTTGATATTTAACACCTTGAGAAATGGCTCCATCAAACTTAAAACTATATGCTATTAATTGGGACTGATTATCATTGCCAGTAACAACACACTTATCGAATGTAGCATTAAATCCGAAACGGTTCATACATTTTAATAAAACAACTACAGACATCAGTTGCGCTGACACACCATTTTTAATTTTATCCAAAACAAAATGTAAAAGATCATAGCTATATTTAGAAACTTCATCTGCTTCAAGTGAACGATCAATTGTTTCGGCACATAAACTAGCAAAACTACTTTCATAAATATCTAAACGTAAGTGATAATTTTGTTCAATCACATCGACGGAGCTCAATGTTCCCATGCCTTTCCACTTAGAATAAATAAACAAGCCATACACAAATAATTGGGTGTTGGCTTGTAAACCACTCTTACTCTTTTTAGCTCGCCTTACCATTAAAGGTACCTTTGCGCCATGTTCGTTTAAAATTGTTATAATTTTATCGGATTCGCCGTAATCAACTGTTTTAATGATTATACCTTTTTGTTTAATCAACATAATAGCACACCGACTTCCAAAAAATTCTTTGCCTTAATCTTGATCTTCTAAATAGCCCATTTGACGTATAAAGTTTACTTTATTACGCCAATCTTTCTGAACTTTAACCCATAGTTCCAAATAGACTTTAGAACCTAGTAAACGTTCTATGTCGAGACGTGCACGTTTACCTACTTCTTTTAACTTTTTACCGCCTTTTCCAATCACAATACCTTTTTGCGAGTCTCTTTCTACGAAAATAGTAGCTTCAATCCTCACTCTATCCTCATCTTCTTTAACCATACGGTCTACGTTAACCCCAATAGCATGCGGTATTTCTTCGCTTGTCAAATGTAGAATTTTCTCGCGAATAAGTTCACCGACTACAAATTGTTCTGGGTGATCTGAAATTTGGTCGTCCGGATAATATTTAGGTCCTTCTGGTAAGTAAGATTTTAATACATTAATAAAATGCTCCACATTGTGTCCTTCTAAAGCTGAAATCGGCACAATTTCAGTGAAATCCAAATATTTTTTATATTTTTCAATTCGTGGCATCAGTTCGTCTGGATGTACTAAATCAATTTTATTCAAAACTAAGAATACTGGTGTTTTAATAGTTTTGAGCATATCCATAATATACTCATCACCACGTCCGATATCTTCGTTAACATTCACCATAAACATAATGGCATCAATTTCAGATAAGGTGTTTGTAGCCACACGCATCATGTAATCACCTAATTTATGTTTAGGTTTATGAATACCTGGTGTGTCTAAAAAGATAATCTGAGCATCTTCTTGTGTCATAACTCCTTGTATCTTATTTCTAGTAGTTTGTGCCTTGTCAGACATTATTGCGATTTTATGTCCAATTACGCGGTTTACAAAAGTTGATTTACCAACATTGGGTCTACCTATAATTGAAATAAATCCTGATTTATGTTCTGTCATTAATTTAAATCCTTTCCTGAAAATCCTAATGGTAATAGTTCATTTACTGTCGACGCTATCATATCCCCGTGATGATTTGTCATGTACACTGGCATATCATCATCGCATAGTTCTTTCATCACCTGTCTACAAGATCCGCATGGCGAAGAAGGCTCATCTGCATCAACAGTAACAGTAATTGACTCAAAATCCCCTGGTCGATAACCATCTGCAATTGCAGCCACTAAACTAGATCTTTCTGCGCATATAGACATAGGATAAGCAGCGTTTTCTACATTAGCACCATAATACGTTTTTCCATCTTTAGTCCTTAAATACGCACCAACCTTAAAATTACTGTATGGCGCATATGCATTTGCTTGAGCGTTTCTTACTTCTGTAAAATAATGTGATTGGTATGTCATAGTTTATCTCCCCTACTTAATAATAAGTTATCCTCAAATATTTTAATTTTGTTAATAGTTACGTCTTATTAGTATAAACAATATTCACCGAATTGCACTACTATTTAAATACATATGGTAAGAAAATAATGAGTCCTATAACTAAGGCAATGAGAGAAGCAAGTACGACACTAAAGGCAGCAACATCTTTAGCTTTTTTCGCTAAAACATGATAATCACTGGTAATCAAGTCTACGACATATTCTACAGCGGTATTAATTGCTTCAAACGCAAGCACTAGCCCAATTGATATAATGATAAATAGCCATTCTACTTCATTAATTTTAAAAGCAAAACCCGCGATAACAACTATTAAAGCCAATAAAAGATGTAATAAAAATTTATAATCTTTTCTTATCAACACTAACATACCATGAAATGCGTAACTAAATCGTTTCATATGCGCCTCTAATCTCTTGTTAATCCATAAGCATTAAGTATTTGTTCTTGTCGTCCGAACATTTCTTTCTCATCTTGTTCATTCATATGATCGTAACCTAATAAATGTAAAAAACCATGTAATGCAAGAAAACCAAGTTCTCTTTCAAAACTATGACCATAATTATTAGCCTGTTCTTTCGCAACATCAGTACAAATAATAATATCACCTAATACCCTTGGCATATCAAGACCAGTTATTTCTGGTTCATCTTCTTCTAAAGCAAAAGAGATAACATCTGTTACTTTATCTTTATCACGATACATTTTGTTGATTTCTTGAATCTCTTCTTTATCAACAAATGTTACAGATAATTCAGCTTCTTCTTCAATATTTTCCTGTTTTTTTGCAAAAGTTAGCAATTCATCTATTTGTGTTAACCATTCATTTTGCACTAATTCTGTATGATCACTGAAATCTATCGTAAACATTTATTCTTCTCCCTCATAACGATCAATAATTTTACTTACTAATGGGTGACGCACAACATCGCTTTGGTCAAGATTATGAATACTTAATCCTTTTACATTTTCTAACTTTTTAATAGCTTCTTTCAAACCACTTTTAACACCTTTTGGCAAATCTATCTGCGTTTTATCTCCAGTTACTACCATTTTAGAACCGAAACCTAATCTAGTTAAAAACATCTTCATTTGGGCATGAGTAGTGTTTTGAGCTTCATCCAATATGACAAAAGCATCATCTAACGTTCTACCTCTCATATAGGCTAACGGAGCAATTTCAATTATACCTCTTTCTATAAATCTAGCAGTTTGTTCTCTTCCTAAAACTGTATTCAAGCCGTCATATAACGGTCTTAAATATGGATCTACTTTTTCCTTTAAATCACCAGGTAAAAAGCCTAACGATTCTCCTGCTTCAACGGCAGGTCTAGTAAGTACAATACGTTTTACGTTACCTTTTCGTAATTGTTTCGCGGCATAAACAACTGCTAAGAAAGTCTTACCAGTACCAGCCGGTCCTACACCAAAAACTAAATCGTTATGGTGCATTGCATTGACATACATACGTTGTCCCATTGTTTTTGCACGAATCGTTTTTCCATATGCATCTTTAGTTATTTCATCTTCGTATAAATCTAATAAGTATTGAATCGTACCATTTTGTGCCATTTTCACAGCAGCTTCTACATCTTTAATAGATATCGAAACGCCTTGTTGGATGACTTTCAGTAAGTTTATTAGTACGGATTCTGCTTTCTCAACATGCTCAACTTGCTCACCTTTTACAGCGATTTCTTGTCCTCGAGCATGTACAATGACATCAAAGCCTTCCTCAATTGATTTAAGGTGTTCATCATTATTACCAATGAGTGCTTGCGCTTCGTTATTGTCATCTATTTGAATAATTCCAGGCATATAAGTACTCCTTTACAAATATATTCGTTACTTCTTATTTTATCCTATTAGATTTTAAGTTACAAAAAGTTTTTAATAAACAATAAATCATTTCAGATATTTATTCATTTGAATTTTCATGATTCAAGCTTACTAATCAAGTTACATCTTCATTATATCACGAAAATAGCAGATATTATTTTAAAGAGGATTGAATCGTAAGTGATTTCTACAATTTTAACAGAAGATTTACATTCTATCTAATTGAATAAATTAAGTAGCACTCAAATTGAGTAATTATTCAATAATAGTTAAAAAGGTTTTATTTGTACAGTATTTTGTAACAAAAAATAACGCCTTATAAAAAACCTACATATGTTGATTTTTATAAGACGTTAAATATTAAATTATAACCTTTTAGGTCTTTCCAGTACTTCTGACCAAATAATACCATTCACAACTTCATCATCGGCAAATCTAAACTGATCATTATTAGCAGGACTTTGAATAGCATGTGCATTCATTAATTGTTTCAAACGAAATCTTTTCGTTCTTTCAGATAAGTATTTATCTGCAATAATTTCACGTGCTTGTTTCTCAGTTCTCTGAAGTCTTTTCTCATTTTCACGATCGATTTCAGTTCGAACATCTTGTATTTGTCCCATTAAATCAGCTTCAAGCTCTTTTTGTAGCTTATCATCTTGTTGTTGTTGAGCTCGTTTTGCTTTATCTGCTTCAGTTTCATTATCTTTTCTTGTTTTACGTTCAGAACTTGGTGATTCCATTTTTTCTGCACGTGTTTCCGTTGGTGAAGATTGAGAATGATCAGGTTGAGACATTTGCTCGGGTTCTCTTTTTTGTGACATAGAATCTTCATTGATATGTTTTTCAATCTCTTTAAATGTTTTACCTATTTCGTCTAAGAATCCGCCTTTTTTCGGTTGCTCACCATTACTGTTTGGTCGTTTATTTACTGGTGGCTTTTGATTTTGTCTATCTTTATGGCTATTATCATTAATAGCTCCGATTATTGTTACAATCACAGATATTACAAAAATAATAATACCTATATTCATTTAATCACCCCTAAAGTTATTTATCCGGTGATTCATCATCTTGCTGATTTGTACTTTGGTTAATAGAATTTCTCATACCTGTATCTGCTTCAACATTTTTTAAGTTGTAATAATCTTTTACGCCTAAATTTCCAGAACGTAAAGCTTCTGCCATTGCCAATGGTACTTCAGCTTCGGCTTCAACAACTTTAGAACGCATTTCTTGTACTTTCGCTTTCATTTCTTGTTCTTGCGCTACAGCCATAGCACGACGTTCTTCAGCCTTAGCTTGTGCAATATTCTTATCTGCAAGTGCTTGCTCAGTTTGCAAGTCTGCACCGATATTTTTACTAATATCAACATCAGCGATATCAATTGATAAAATTTCAAAAGCTGTACCAGAATCTAAACCTTTACTTAAAACAGTTTTCGAAATGTTGTCTGGATTTTCTAATACTTCTGTATGATGTTCACTTGAACCAATTGTAGAAACAATACCTTCACCTACACGAGCGATGATTGTTTCTTCACCAGCACCACCAACTAAACGAGCAATATTAGCACGTACTGTAATACGGGCTTTGGCTTTTACTTCGATACCATTCATAGCAACACCAGCTATAAACGGAGTTTCTATAACTTTTGGATTTACTGACATTTGTACAGCTTCTAAAACATCACGACCAGCTAAATCAATAGCAGCGCCACGTTCAAATGGTAAGTTAATATCTGCTCTTTGTGCTGCGATATTCGCGTCAACTACACGGTCAACGTTACCACCAGCTAAATAATGGGATTCAAGTTGATTTGTAGTTAAGTTAAGCCCTGCTTTATGTGCTTTAATAAGTGGTGAAATAACTTTTCTTGGTGATACTCTACGTAATCTCATACCTACCAATGTACCGATTCCTACTTTAACACCAGCAGCGATTGCTGAAATCCATAATCCGACTGGGACAAATGAAAATAGTAACAATAATGCTATTACTACTATAGCGACAATAATAATTAATCCGATCATACTTTCTCTCCTTTATGATTCGTTTTCTCTCACAACAACTCTTGTACCTTCTACTTCTAAAATGGTGACTTGTTTATTTCTTAAAATAAAAGAACCATCAGATACTGCATCAATACGTTCATTGTTGTAAGTAATAATCCCTGCAGGTCTTAAATCAGTTGAAGTTGTTGCAGTTTTCCCAACTAAATGAGAGCGATCTTCGTGTGAAGTGTAGCCTGCTTCTGCATTTGTAGAATCTTTCAATACAACCTTGTCTAAAAATGGAATTTTCCGTTTAAATATCTTCACAAGTATCACCCATTCAATAATTGATAGTATTAATGCAACGACGACATTGGCAATCATATAAACTAAATTATCTCCTAAAGTAATAATACTAAAAACTATAAGTGCCATACCGATAATCCCGATAACTGCGCCGACTACAAAAAGTTCAATTATTACAAATATAACGCCTATGCCAAATAAAATTACAGAATATAAATTGACGTCTCCTTTTATATAAAATCCTAAAAAGAATATCAATAAAGTTAATGTGGCGACAATCCCTATTATATTAATTCTATTTGAATACAATTGGTATAAAAAACCTAGGAAGATAATACATGTTAAAATTAACGCAACTACTGGATTTACAATGAAGTTAGCCACATCGTCAATCCAGGTCCCACTTTCAACAAAATTAGCAGAAAATATTGTATGTAAACTACTTGAAAGAATCACTCTATCACCTCGCTCTCAATTTAATTATACATGAAATTAATACGTGATTATAGCGTTTACACCATAAAATTTCATAATCGACAAATTAAATTTCATGTGTTCCTTGATTGTTAGAATATACTAAGAAATGCTAATAATTTGTAGTGGTAATGACTGTAAATAACTATCGTTATATTAGGAGCTTAGATAAAAATAATAGCCTTTAGTTGCTCATCAACTAAAGGCTAATTTGGTTTATAATTAATGTTGGTGTTGAGGGAGTCAACGAAACAATTAATTATTTGAATTTACGTTTACGTGCAGCTTCTGATTTCTTTTTACGTTTAACGCTAGGTTTTTCGTAAAACTCACGTTTACGTACTTCTTGAATTGTACCGCTTTTAGAAACTGTACGTTTGAAACGACGTAACGCATCTTCAAGTGATTCGTTCTTTTTGACTACTGTTTTAGACATGTGTATTTCCCTCCCTCCAAATATCAACGAAACTTTATTATCATGACATGGTACTAACCATGTATAACTTAGTATAATATATCTGATTAATGTGGTCAATTAGTAAAATTTTTATTTGTATATTCATATTACACATTGTAATAAAAAACCCTTTAAATCAACACCATTAAATCATAAAAAATCTTTAAATTTTTAAATTTCAATCTAAAACTCTATTGATAACTGTACTTTAATTTTATTTTTCATATATAGATTATACATAAAATATACAGCTATCTACCTATTTATTTAAGTGGGTTTTTGTGTATTCGTATAACTTTTCTATAATATAATTATATATTAGTTCTTTGTTCTTAACTGTAAATATTACTGCTAATTATCTCTTTTTACATAAATAGATAGAATTTATCCAATAAGAATATTATCACTTAAGTTTTACATTTTTTCCATTTATAAAATTATATTAATATTCCAAAAAATAACTAATATTTATTGAAATAATCTTGTAAATCATTATTTTTAATTTTGTATTTTATTAATAACATTAATAAAATACGGGATTTGTTGGCATTTAATGTTTCAGAAGCGATGAAATTATATTCATTCTCTAAATGAGTTTTCGATGTTATGCCATGTCCTAATCTTGATGTTCTTACGATTTTTATATTTGAAGTAACTATATTTTTTAGATATTCAGATATCTTAGTAGATATTGTATACCCGCCAGCAGTAGCTATTATAAGCCCTTCACATTTTCGATTAACTGCTTCTTTTATCTGAAAATTATCATCACCTTGGTGAGCTATAACAATACTGACTTTAGGTAACCACGTTAAATCATTAATATCAAAAATAGTTTCATGTGTATGTTTAAAAGAAGGTCTATCATAGAAGTAATACACTCTATCTCCAACAATATTACCAATTGCTCCGGCTTCTAAAGATTGAAAAGCGTCTGTCATTGTAGTATTAACCTTGGTTACATATCTTGTTGAGAGTATTCTGGAATTCATAACGATCAGTACACCCTTGTTTACAGATTGATTATCTGCAGCAACGTTAATTGCTTGATGTAAATTTATTAATCCATCTGTTCCAATGGCTGTTGCAGGCCTTACTGCGCCAACAAGAATTACAGGTTTATCCGTATTTAATACTAAATGTAAGAAATATCCGACTTCTTCTAAAGTATCTGTGCCAAGTGTAACGACAGCCCCATCAATTGATTCATCTTCTAAGCTTTTTTGGAGATGCTTCGCTAATTGAATCATTAGTTCATTTGTCATATCTACACTATCAATATTAAATAACTGTTGATAAGATATTTCATTTTCCTCAGTTACTAAAGGTATATCTTTTATAATTTCCTTTATATCTTTAGTTCCAGGAGTATATCCTGTAATTGTAGTTGGTGAATTACCAGAGCCTGCTATTGTTCCACCGGTAGCTATAATTTTTATATGCTTCTTTTTTTCAGTCATGTAGTGCGCTCCTTCTATTTAATACTTTTTAGCCCCGATCCGCATAGAGGAACAACAACTGTTTCTACTCTTTTTTTCTTATATTTCAGAAAACCAGCGTAATTTGCCGCGGTAGTATGCTCTACAAATAAACCCAAATCACTTAATTTTTGATGAGCTGATTTTAATTCATTTTCGTTAACAGTATAAATGTCACCCTCTGTTTCTCTAATTGCTTTAAGAATTTGAGAAGCACGTAAAGGTTCTGCAATTGCGATGCCCTCAGCCAATGTTTCTTTAGTTTTAACATTTTTATAATCTGAGAGACCTAAATTAAATGCCTGGGATAATGGTGCACAATTCTCAGATTGAATCGCTATAATTTTGGGAATTTTATTAATTATATTTTGTTCATATAATTCCTTAAATCCAATATATATACCTAATAACAATGTTCCATTTCCCACAGGAACAACCATGACATCTGGAGCGAAGCCTAACTGTTCCCATGTTTCAAATGCATAAGTTTTAGTACCTTCATAAAAGTAAGGGTTAAAAATATGACTTGCATAAAAATCTTTTGATTCTGCAACCGCTTTTTGTGCTGCTTTCGCTACATCTTCTCTTGAACCGCTTATTTTTTTGATATTAGCATTATATGCTTTTAATTGTTTAATTTTATTAGGTGAAGTTTTGTCACTTATATACACATCACATTCTAACCCTGCACGTCGAGAATAAGCTGCTATTGCATTTCCGGCATTTCCACTACTATCAACAATAACACGTTTGACATTTAATTCTTTTGCTTTAGATATTAATACTGCTGCTCCTCTATCTTTAAATGACGCTGTAGGCATCATATAGTCCATTTTAAAATAACTATTTACACCATCATCTATAGGAATCATTGCAGTATATCCTTCACCCATCGTAATATCTTTCCACTCCTTTTCATTTACTGGAATCGAATGATGATATCGCCATAATGATGGTAAAGAAGCTCGAATTTCACCTATCATTTGGGCACTTTTAATTAAATTTAGTAAACCTCCACAAGTACAACGCCAAATTTCGCTTTTTATTTCATAAGTTTTTTTACATACATTGCACATATATAAATCCATAAATTCACCTCATGTTTATTTTTATATGTATTATATAATTTTTTATACAAAATAGGCAAATATAAGTATTTTTATAGAACTTTTTATATAATACATGTATAATCAAAAGAAATCATTTAATAAAGGAGACTACATTTATATGAAACCAATTCATACAAAATACTCGAGGCAAAACCCAGGACATTATGTTCCTGCGATAAAACACAATGACACACTATATATTTCTGGTCAATTATCAATAGATTTTGAAACAGGTCAGCCACCTGAGGGAGGAATTAAGGCGGAAACTAAACAAGCATTATATAATCTTGATTTAATTCTTAATGAAGCAAATCTAAATCGTAATAATATTATAATGTGCCGTATTTATACACCAGATGTGCAATATTGGGACGAAATCAATCAAATTTATAGTGAATATTTTAATGAACATATTCCTGCAAGGGTTATAGTTCCAACAACCACATTACATCATAATTGTTTAATAGAAATAGAAGCTATAGCGGATTATAAGGAATGAAAGACATGAAAATCAGTGATATAAATACCCTAGCACTAATTATTGATGAAGAAATAGTTAATAAAAATCTTAACAAAATGTAAGACAACGCTTATAAATATAATGTAAACCTTTGACCTCATACAAAAACTCACAAATCGCCATATTTTGTATAAAAACAATTGGATTTAGGGATAAGTAGTATAACAGTTGCAAAATTAAGTGAAGCTGAAATAATGTTTGAACAGGATTTATCAAATATTTTCATAGCCAATCGAGTCATATCAAGAAAAAAACTACAGAGTATTAAAAAATGGGAGAAAATATTGATATTGCATTTGGTATTGATAACACCATCCATTTTAACTTAATTGACGAAGTATTTAAAAATAAGAGAAAAGCTAATATATTGGTCGAAATAGAAGTTGGAGAACAACGTTCTGCTATAATAGAAGAAAATAACTTTGTAGAACTGCTTCAACGTATTAAGTAATCACCAAATATTAATTTTAAAGGAACAGTTTCTCATGATGGACATACCTATTCTTCTAAGTCCACGGATAAATGTAAAGAATTATTTCAAGAGGCGACACAAAGAACTACCAATTAAGAACATGGGTTTTCATGTGAAATTATAAGTATAGGTTCAACCTCTCTATTTTTACCGAAATTGCCTATTCCAAAAGAAATTACAAAAATTAGACCTGGACATACATTTTTATGGATGGTTCCCAAGCCAATATTAAAAATGATATCTCTACATGTGTTGTAACCATTGTAACTACAGTTATTAGTAAACCTACAAACCAGCGTGTTATTGCAAATGCTGGAGCAAAAGTAATAACTATGCAGAAAAGACAATATGCTATTACTAAGAATTTAGGGTTAGGTAAAGTTTTAGAGTATGATAGTGTTTATATCGATTATATGTTTGATGGACACACTACTTTCAATAATAAAGTGTTTAGCTCTAAAGTAGATATTGGTAACAATATAAGGGTTATACCGAATCATATTTGCCCTCTAACAAATTTATATGATCTTGTATATTTAATTAACAAGGAAAAAGTGATTGATAAAATAAATATAAGTTGTCGGGGTAAACTTCAATAAAATAGAGCATATAGAAATTATAATTTCTATATGCTCTATTTATGCTTTTTTATCTCATCTAAATAACTATATACAGTAACCTTTGATATTTCCATTTGTTCAGACACTTTTTCTACAGAGCCTTTCATTAAAAAAATCCCTTTTTCATCCATAAACTTTATTAAATCAATTTTTTCTTGTCGCTTTAAATTAGGATAATTACTATTAGCTATTATTTTGTTTATTAAATCTTCAGTTATATCTTTAACATTTTCATTATTGTTATTGTTATATTCATAGTTATCATTTTTGTTTAAAGGTAATATATCTTTTATAAAGTGTTGAATCTTCTCAAAAATAGTAATATCAAAATTGATACATAGAGCTCCAATAATACTACCTGAACTATTTCTAATAAGCGTTGTAGAAGATTTAATACGACGACCATCTTTTGTTATGAACTCATATCCAGCTAAATAATCATCTTTAAATGCATTAGAAGACAATACCTTATTTACTAGGTGATCAAAAGGTTCTCCAACTTCTCTACCGGTAACATGATTATTAATGGTATAAATTACTGAAGACTGTGGTTGATTCAAATCATGTAAAACAACTTCGCATTCTTGTCCAAACATTTTCCCTATAGTTTTAGCAATAGGTATATATGAATTTAAAGCAAATTTTTCATTATTCATCTTGTATTCCTTTCTTAATATCTACACAAATTAAAACTTACTAAGGTTTTTTGTAAAATGATTTCAACGTTGTTAATGACTACTTTTTTTCTAAATATTCAAGATTTTCTGACTGTATATGAATACCTGTAATTATAAATGACTTGTATTTTTATTAAATTTACATTTTTTAATTTAACGTTATTCTAACACTTCTTTTTAGCAGTGGTTCAAACTTTTTTGTAAAAATTATTCAAACAGTTCAACTTCATAACTGACTACACTCAATACATATAAAGGGGCTGTTTCAGCTCTTAATATTCTAGGTCCAAGCCCTACTTGATATGCATTATCATTAAATAGGGCTAACTCTTCTTCGGCTAACCCACCTTCAGGTCCAAAAACCACTAAAACACGATTATTAGGCTGAAATTGTTTTACCACCTTTTTTAGGTTACTAATTTCACCTTGCTTCGCAGCATCTTCGTATGCTATTAAAATATAATCATACACATCAATTTGTTGAAAAACTTCTTTTAGCGATGCTTTATAATCGATAGAAGGTATTGCTAATCTATAACTTTGTTCAGCAGCTTCTTTAATAATTTTCTGCCAACGTTCTAATTTCTTAGTTACCTTACTTTCGTTTAATTTTACCACGGAACGTTTCATTCCTACTGCTAAAAATTCACTAGCACCAAGCTCAGTTGCTTTTTGTAACAACCATTCATATTTATCCGCTTTGATTAGACCACTACATACGGTAATGTTTTGAGGTAATTCTGAATCTATATCAATTCGTTCAACTAGCTCAATGTCAATTTCATCAGTAGCTATGTTTATGATTTTGCATTTATAAACAAATTGATCCGAAAAGGTAATAATAATTTCATCTTCAATTTGATACCTCATTACGTTCGTAATATGATGGATGTCCCCTTTATCGATAATAGAAAAACGCTGAAGGGGATCAGCGTTTTGATTAATAAAGTATCTTTGCATGTTAATCGCTCACTTTCTGTCCTACGATACAGACCCAGCTATTTTCATGATTAATAGATAACACTTTAAAACCAGCGTTTTCCATGTGCTCTACAATCGTTTCATGTTTTTCTTCTATGATACCAGACGTTATAAAATATCCATCTTTATTTAAAGTATTATAAGCATCATCTATCATTTTTTCAATAATATGGGCTAGTATATTAGCAATTACAACATCAAATTTTTCAGTTTCTTCTTGTAACAAATTTCCAGTTGTAGCTTCAATTGCATGTTCACAATTATTTTTCTCAAAGTTTTCTTTAGCAACTCTCACTGCCATTTCATCTACATCTAATGCTTTAATACGTTTAACACCTAATAAATGAGCAGCAATACTTAATATACCTGAACCAGTGCCGACATCAATAACAGAATCACTTGGCTTCACATATGTTTCTATAGCCTTTAAACACATGCTAGTCGTAGGATGATCACCTGTGCCAAATGCCATACCAGGGTCTAGCTCAATGCACAATTCACTCTGGTCTTCTTTTTGATATGTTTCCCAACTAGGAACTATTGTGAATTGTTCAGAAGCTCTAAATGGGTGGAAATAATTTTTCCATTCATTTTCCCAATCTTGCTCACGCAACGTTTGTTCTGTGTATTCAAAGAACGAATAATCCAGAGAGGCAACTTGCTCAATCGCATTAATAAGTTCTGTTTTTAACGTTTTTGTATATTTAATTTCATTGAAATATGCTTTTATTCTTACTCCTTTTTGAGGATAATCATTGGCATTTAATGCATAAATTTCACCGAATTTATCTTCAAAAGCATGTTCCAAATCTTTAGAGTCTTCTATAACTACGCCATTTGAACCAAAATCTTCTAATATATCAGAGATTATTGATGATGCCTCGTGATTAATGATAATTGATACTTCAGTCCAGTTCATATATTATTCTCCTTTAAAGAATCTTTTAGCTTTATCTCTAAAATTTGATGGCTGCTCTGAAATTTCTTCACCATCAATTTCTGCAAATTCTCTAAGTAATTCTTTTTGACGTTCACTCACTTTAGTTGGCGTAACTACTTTAATATTTATAAATAAGTCGCCATAACCATAACCATGTACATTTTTAATACCTTTTTCTTTAAGACGGAATTGCTTATCTGTTTGAGTACCTGCAGGAATAGTTAACATTACGCTACCGTTTAGCGTTGGAACTTTAACTTCATCACCTAACGTTGCTTGAGCAATACTAACGTCTAGAGAATAATAAATATCGTCGCCATCTCTTTCAAATTTTTCTGAAGGTTTAACTCTAAAGACGATATATAAGTCGCCTTGCGGTCCGCCATTTTCACCTGGTGCACCTTCCCCAGCTAATCTAATTTGTTGTTCGTTATCAACACCTTCAGGTATTGTTACGCTGATTTTAACATTTTTGTTTTCAGTACCTTTTCCGTGACAAGTTGGACATGGTTCTTCAAATTCTTGACCTGAACCACTACATACTGGACAAACTTTTTCTGTTCTAACTCTGCCAAGTATCGTATTTTGTTCAACAGAAACATGGCCTGCACCACTACAATAATGACATGTTTTTTTCTTAGTACCTGGTTTAGCTCCTTCACCATCACATGTATGACAAGCAACATCTTTACGTATTGAAATCTCTTTTTCGCTACCAAAAACTGCTTCATCGAAAGTAACGGTCATTGTGTATTGTAAATCATCACCTTTTCTTGGTGCATTTGGATCACGTTGTTGTCTGCCGCCTCCGAAGAACGAACTGAAAATATCTTCGAAACCGCCGCCTCCAAATCCGCTAAAGTCCTGACCGCCAAATCCTTGTCCACCAAAACCACCTTGTGGTCCGTCATGACCAAATTGGTCGTAGTTGGCACGTTTATTGTCATCACTTAAAACTTCGTATGCTTCTGAGATTTCTTTAAATTTCTCATCAGCACCTTCTTCTTTATTTATGTCTGGATGGTATTTTTTCGATAATTTACGATAAGCCTTTTTAATTTCATCTTTAGAAGCGCTTTTAGTTACGCCTAAGACTTCATAATAATCTCTTTTGGCCATTGCTATCTCTCCTTTTACGGTTTTATTAAATCTTTTATAAAAAAGGAAAAAGTCAAAGCCAATGTTCAATTGACTTTGACTTAATTTGGCTAAGCAATTGTGTCATATATTTCTATCAATAACAATTATTTAGTCCATGACTACACTTATTTTTGCTTATCTTCGTTGTCGTCATCTTTAACTTCTGTAAAATCTGCATCTTCAACATTGCTGTCTTGAGAAGCATTAGCATCTTCACCTTGAGCTTGTTGTTGAGCTTGTTGTTGAGCTTGTGCAGCTTGTTCGTAAACTTTAGTTGATAAGTCTTGAACAACTTGTTCTAATTCTTCTTTTTTAGCTTTGATATCTTCTGTATCTTCGCCTTCAAGCGCAGATTTTAATGCTTCTTTTTTATCTTCAGCATTTGTCTTATCTTCTTCGCTGATGTTTTCACCTAAATCAGTGATTGTTTTTTCAACTTGGAATACTAAGCTATCTGCTTCGTTTCTTAAGTCACTCTCTTCACGACGTTTTTTATCTGCTTCAGCATTTTCTTCTGCATCTTTAACCATGCGATCGATTTCATCATCTGAAAGTGCTGAGCTTGATTGAATTGTAATATTTTGTTCTTTGTTAGTGCCTAAGTCTTTTGCAGTAACATTTACAATACCATTTTTATCGATATCAAATGTAACTTCGATTTGTGGTACGCCACGAGGTGCTGCTGGGATATCTGTTAATTGGAATCTACCAAGTGTTTTATTATCCGCTGCCATTGGACGTTCACCTTGTAATACATGGATATCAACTGCTGGTTGATTATCTGCAGCTGTAGAGTATACTTGTGATTTTGATGTTGGAATTGTAGTATTTCTTTCGATTAATGTGTTCATACGTCCACCCATAATCTCGATACCTAAAGATAATGGAGTAACGTCTAATAATACTACATCTTTAACATCACCTGTGATTACGCCACCTTGAATTGCAGCACCCATTGCTACTACTTCATCAGGGTTAACACCTTTATGAGGGTCTTTACCTACTTCTTTTTTCACTGCGTCTTGTACTGCCGGTATTCTTGTAGAACCACCAACTAAGATAACTTCGTCGATATCAGAGCTAGATAAACCAGCGTCTTTCATTGCTTGACGAGTTGGTTCCATAGTTCTTCTGATTAATGAATCTGCTAATTCTTCAAATTTAGAACGAGTTAAAGTAAGTTCTAAGTGTAATGGGCCGTTTTCCCCAGCAGAAATAAATGGTAATGAAATTTGTGTTTGAGAAACACCAGATAAGTCTTTTTTAGCTTTTTCAGCAGCGTCTTTAAGACGTTGTAAAGCCATTTTATCTTTTGATAAGTCAACGCCATTTTCTTTTTTAAACTCTGCAACTAAGTGATCGATAATTACTTGGTCGAAGTCATCCCCACCGAGTTTATTGTCACCTGCTGTTGAAAGTACTTCAAATACGCCGTCACCTAATTCAAGGATTGAAACGTCAAAAGTACCGCCACCTAGGTCAAATACAAGTACTTTTTGGTCTTGTTCTGTTTTATCTAAACCGTAAGCTAATGCAGCTGCAGTTGGTTCGTTAATAATACGTTCAACTTCTAGACCAGCAATTTTACCAGCGTCTTTAGTAGCTTGACGTTCACTGTCATTGAAATATGCAGGAACTGTGATAACCGCTTTATCTACGCTTTCGCCTAAATAATCTTCTGCTGTACTTTTAAGGTTTTGTAATACCATTGCTGAAATTTCTTGTGGTGTATATGATTTACCTTCAACGTCTACTTTGTAATCTGTACCCATATGACGTTTGATAGATTGAATCGTATTAGGGTTAGTGATTGCTTGACGCTTAGCAACTTCACCTACTTGAGTTTCATCATTTTTAAATGCAACTACAGATGGTGTTGTTCTAGCACCTTCAGGATTTTGAATTACTTTTGGCTCATCGCCTTCTAATACTGCAATACATGAATTTGTTGTACCTAAGTCAATACCTATTACTTTACTCATAAATAAATTCCTCCTGTTATGTTTGAAAATTTGGTGTTTTCAACAATAAAATAATTTATTGATTTACTTTAACCATTGAAGGTCTTAAAATTCTTTCTTTCAACTTATACCCACTTTGTAGCTCTTGAGTAATTTGTCCTGATTCAAAATCAGGGTTATCATCTTGAACTACTGCTTGGTGAAAGTTAGGGTCAAATTGTTGACCTTCAGTTTCAATTCTTTCTAAACCATTATTTTTCAATGCATTTAATAAGCTTTCATGAACCATTTCTACACCTTTTTTAAGTGATTTAAACTGTTCATCTTCGCCATCAATTTGTAAAGCACGTTCAATGTTATCTATTGTTGGTAAGATATCATTTAAAACGTCTTGCGCTTTATACTCTTTCATTGTTTGGTTTTCTTTTTGAATTCTACGCTTATAGTTTTCAAATTCAGCGTATAATCTCAAATATTTTTCTTCATTTTCTTGAACATCTTTTTTCAATTGTTGAATTTCTTCATCTTTAGGATCTACGTCTTCTGAAATATTTTGTGAATCGTCCTCCTGCAGATTATCTTTTGATGTTTCTGTAGTTTCATCAGTACTTTCAACCGTGTTTTCTTCTGATGTTTGTTCATTTACATCTTCATTTTGGTCGAAAACTGATTCATTTTTTTCTGTCATTGTCTGCCCTCCAATACAATTGTTAATTACCAAATCGTATTTAGTAATCTGATTACGTTCTGATAATTCATTGCCGTTGGTCCGATAACCGCAATTTGACCTTTAAGTCTATCATCAATGTGATATTCACTTGTTACGATTGAAATATCACTTAAACTTGATTCGATTTCATGACCAATTTTGACATTAATAGCTGAATTAGACATTTCATCAAGTAATTGAGTGATTTTATTTGATTCTATATATTGTAGAATCGGTTGAATTGATGATACGTTCGTTTCATTCAACGCATCTATGAGTTTAACCTTTCCGCCCATAAAAATGCCATTACTTTGATTATCAAAATGAATATCTATTGTATTCAGCATGTCTTTTATAAAATCCTTCTCAATATCTGATTTCACAAAAGCATTTAAATCATTTTCGAAATGGTGATTATTCCACTCATTGTATTTAGCTGTAACAAAATTAGAAATGTTTGTAAGTTCATTATTTGATAATGGAACTTGAGATGCTAAATGTAAGTTTTCAACATGACCTGATGAGAATACAACGACCATTATAACCAAATAAGCATTTGCTCTAAACAAATGAATGTTGTTAATAATATCTTTTTTATGATTTGGACGCATTACCAACGTTGTATATTGAGATTGATTTGAAAGTTCATTTGCAAAATCACTGAGTGAAGTCGCAATATCATAATGATTTTCAACTAATAAATCTCTTAAACGTTGAATTTTTGTTTGTTGTTGATGAGATGTTTCCTGTAATAATTGATTCACATAATATCTGATACCTGATTCTGAAGGATATCGCCCTGACGACGTATGCGTCTTCTCTATTAGTTCGAGAAGCTCTAATTGCTTCATCTCATTCCTAATAGTAGCAGGACTAACATTCAATTTATGCCGTTCAATCAGTGTTTTTGAACCAATTGGCTGACCTAAATCAACATAATCTTCAACAATTGCATTTAGTATGCTTAATTGTCTATCACTAATCATGTTTTCACCTCATTAGCACTCTTTTGTTTCAAGTGCTAATTATAATTTATCAAATTGGTCAAAGTAAGTCAATGTTAAAGCACTGGATTTTTATAAATTTTTATACATTAAGTAAAAACGCTTCAAATACTAAGTTTCCAACAACTTTTCCACGATCAGTCATAGAAATATAGTCATCTTGTTCAACGATAAGCTCTTTTTGAATTAAATCTTTAAGCGCTTGCTCATAAACTTGCTCAACTGTTTGATCAAATTTTTCAAAAAACCTACTTTTACTTACACCTTTATTCATTCTCAAACCTAAGAACATTTCTTCTTCCATTTGTTCTGTTTTTGTTGGGGAAGTTGATTGTAATATAGGTCTTTCATTGTTCTTTATTTTTTTTATATAGTGATTTACAGGATTAACATTACTGTAACGTTCACCATTCACATAGCCACTTGCACCTGCACCAAAACCATAATACCCTTCATTTTTCCAATAAACTTTATTATGTTCTGATTCATGGCCTATTTTCCCAAAATTTGAAATTTCATATTGATGTAAATCAGACTTGTTCATTCTCTCAATTAGATATTCATACATTTCTTCACCAATATCTTCATTAGGAATTTTCAACTTACCTTTTTTATACATATTATAAAATTGTGTTTTAGGTTCCAATATAAGCCCATAACTTGAAATGTGATCAATATCCATGGCCAATGCCTTTTCTAAACTATCCTTAAAATCCTCTAACGTTTGTTGTGGTAAATGGTACATCAAATCTAAACTTATAGAGGGAATGCCTACCGCACGCGCATTAGTAACAGCTTGATATATATCAGTAGTATGATGTGTTCTACCTAATATTTCTAATAGTTCAGGTTTAAATGTTTGGACACCCATAGATAGTCTGTTAACACCAAAATCTTTTAATAATTGAACTTTTTCAAGTGTTAATTCATCTGGATTAGCTTCAAAACTAAATTCGCCTTTAATTTCGAATATATCAGTAATTGCAATTAGTAACCGCTTGAGTTGCTTATAACTTAAGGCTGTCGGTGTTCCACCACCTACAAATACAGTTTCTAAAACTCTAACCTCGCTATCGCACATCTCTTTAATTAAGCAATCTAAATATTCATCCACCGGTTGATTGTGTATAAAATATTTATTGAAATCGCAATATGTACATATTCTTACACAAAATGGAATATGGATATATGCACTTTTCACTTCCATATTGCGTGCACCTTCTTTCGTTTATTGAAGACTTAAAATAATCACAAAAAACTGGGCCATAAATCTTTTGGATTTAAGGCCCCAATTTTTAATTTATATTAATCTTCGTCCATCTTAAGTACAGCTAAGAAAGCATCTTGAGGGATTTCTACATTACCTACTGCTTTCATTTTAGCTTTACCAGCTTTTTGTTTCTCTAAAAGTTTTCTCTTACGAGTAATGTCGCCACCATAACATTTTGACAAAACATTTTTACCCATTGATTTAATATTCGTTCTTGCTACGATTTTTTGTCCTACAGCTGCTTGTACAGGAACTTCGAACTGTTGTCTAGGTATCA
>ERZ1023255.51-NODE-51-length-30084-cov-9.210197_pt1 | contig 30084 bp, 42 predicted proteins | sample MGYA00380459_ERZ1023255 | MGnify/ENA primary metagenome ERZ1023255 (study PRJEB33173, sample SAMEA4830368) | metagenome | study: EMG produced TPA metagenomics assembly of the PRJEB25223 data set... | reverse complement strand
CCTCCATAATAAAAAGCCGACACACAATGTGCCGACTTACTCACCATTTTTATATTTTTTAAATTCTAGATCTTCTACATTCGATAAATCATGTCTTACTTTACTCACTTTTTGAAATTCATGTCTGTTACTCGCTCTGTATACTTGTCTAAAGCAATAGATGCTTACAAATAAAAATATTCCAGCACCTATATTGGGATATGTGAAAAGATAGGTAACAGATACCAACATAAAGAAAGATCCACCTATAGCATTTATTATCATTTCAGATACATAATGGTTTATAAAAAATGAAATGACATATAAAACAATTAGTATCATTGAAGTTATCTCCCACATATCTTGCATAGGAAATACTCTTTGTAATGCTTGGTATAAGTCTGATTTTTCTGCACTGAATAAGTTTGGAGTAAAAAATAATGTGATAAAGAAGTAGACGATATACATGACTGAAATACCTTCAATTGTACTTATTTTTCTCATAATATCACCTCAAAATAGTCCTATTTGCTTCATCACAAACCCTATAACACCAGTTATAATAGCTGTTAATGCAGCAGAAACAGAAACGTTTTTTACTGTTTTTCTTGTTTCTGATTGTTGATCTGTCATAATATTAATTTTTCTATCTAATGTGTCAATATCTCTTTTTATCTCTTTCACAGTAGTTTTTAGGCCATCATCTGGGCTGTTAATATTATTTTCTAATATTTCGACTTCTTTTCTTAATTCTTTGATTTTACTACTCATGTCTTTGAATAATAATCGGATATTTTGTGGCTCCTTCAACCTTTCGTTCTCAAATTCGTCTATCACATTTACACCCACTTTCTATATAATAAAAAGCCACAACCTATTCAGATTGTGACTCCTTTAACTCTTGATTTTCTCTATATAATTTTTCTATTTGTACCTGTAAGTTAATGTTTACATCGTTTAAACGTGCTATTTCATTTTGTTGAAAAGCTATTTTTAAATCTTTATCATCAATTTGTTGTTCCATTTTCCAATTCCTCCAGTCGTTTAGTAAGTTTCTGTATCGTTTCATCTTGCTCTTTTAATCCTAATATCGCCCACGTCGCTATTTTTTGAACACTAATAGATTTATGATCTAGCACGCTAATATCTGGACTATCCTCGGCAATAAAACCGATATCACCATCTGTAATACCATCTTTTAAATCTTCTTTATAATCAAAGGAAACTGGTTTTAATCTTCTTACCGCTTCCATACCGTCTTTCAGTTCTTCAATATTGGTTTTTAACTCTCTTGATGAACTCTTAATAAAATCTTTAGCCTGTGCGCTGACAAACTCACCCGATTTATATTTAGTGAATCTCACGCCTGTTTGACCTTGTAAATAAGTGTCGCCACCGTCAAACGCGATACGTCCTACGCCAGACAAATCGAATGTACTCGCGTATATGTCTTGTAAATTAGCCCCGCTTGAGTTCAAGCACCTTATTGCATTACCTCTTAATGATACGTCCCCATAGGTAGAAGTAACATTAAAGTTTAAATTATCGGACGTAATGCCCATAAAACCGTGTTGTACGTTTGTGTAAGAACGTAGACTTATATATTGCCCTCCAGCTCCCGGTGATGAATTAAAAGGAGTTTGTCTCCTTAGAGTTAAACCGATTCCGTCGTTTTCTATTTCTAACCCACTATTCAACATTCTAGTATTCCAGCCCTCTGATGATGTGAGGGTTAACCTGTAATTACTTTCAATTTTCAAGTCTTGCCCTGAGTAGATGTGCATACCTTGACCGAATACATCAGATGTAAATGTTTCATCTGCGAAGAAGTCGACAAAACGTGCGCCTTTTTTATCTGGTGACCCGCTGTGAACTTCCCTTTGGGTAGTAATCTCTTTATCGGTTAATGATAACCAACGTGTTATGTTTTCAAGAACTTTGCCACCAGCTTTTTTATTTATTAGACCAGAACGATATACGCCATTCCAACTTTCTGTGTAAGCCCTGTATGTCGCATCGCCTTCGGGGAATGTACGTGTAAATTCACCGATGGAACGAATTTTCCCACCAGTTATCTCGGTTTGTTCGTCATTTCTAGCACCAAATACTTTCACTAAACTTGTGTTCAATGTACCAGCAGTAATAACATCTGCCACAATACCTTCAGCAGTAATTGCTGTTTTAGCAGTCCTTCCCCCATCTGTGGACAATAACAACCCACTACTATTCATAGTCATGATGTTGTTATTATTCTTCTTATCCATGAAGTGTTGACCGTTTGTATCATATATTATTTCACTGGTAGTATTTTGTATCTTAGTTACCATTGATTTACTAATGATGTCTAAAGCTTGAAATGGTAGTGATTTACGACCCATTATTAAATCAGCGATATCTTTAGCAGCAGTAGACAAGTTACTACCGTATTGATCAGCCATGTTACCAGTACCAAATGTTATTTCTAGGTTAATAATCTGTCCTGTGTCGCTAATATCACGTGAGATTTTAACCACACGTATTTCAGTATCTAGTCCGATACGTTCATCGACAAGGAATACTCTATCTCCTAATACAGCATGTTGATAATCATATCCTTGTTGTGACATATCATATATATCTGCAGTAAACGAGATTTGCATACTTTCATCAACTGTTTTCTTTAGGTTAGCGTCCATAGTTGATTGATTCGTAATACGTCCATCTCTAATAGGTGGTGCCTCTCTACGCATACCTATAACTTTTTCAAGAGGGGAAGTATATTCACGTTTTAATTTAGCTTTATCAATAACATCCGTATTTTCGTCATCATCTGAATAATTACCGTAGCCTTTAGCATGCGTCCACATTTCAGATGCGTCTACTTCTTTCGATATATCTTGCGCATTTACTTTATAACGATATTCAAAGTTAGCGTCATTACCTATTTGGTTGTATAGGTAGACAACGTTACCAACGATTAAAAACTCGTACCCATAACGCTCAATGAACGTCTTAAATATTTCTAGTCGTGTTTCACCTTCACCAATACCTTCAAAACGACTACTAGGTGCCGACTCTACTGTGGAATAAGTGAAAGGTGTATCGTCAAACACAATGTTAAATGCTTCTGTTACTGTTAAACTTTCATCAATACGTTTATATATACGACTGGTATTTAACCAATCAAGCATGTAAAGAATAGCTGTAACGGATATTTGATATTTGTCGCCGAACCCTGTTTGTTTACTGGATATGACACGGTATTCTTTACCTTCGAATAGAATAATCCACATTTTTAAGTCATCTTGTTTCTTCAAAAACTCGCTATTCATATCAGTGTATTCAATATCAATATCGATACGTTCATCACCGTTTAACTCTTGATCGTGCTTTACGATACCTTGTAAGAAATATTCGTTGCCTTCTAAATCACGTATAAACATTTATTCACTCTCCTTTCTTAGATAAAAATAAAAAGACTAGAAATTAATCTAGTCTTAAACCATTACACGTTCCAGTTTATGTCAAAAGCTAAAAAATTAACGTTCGCATCTGTTCTCCAACCTGTTTTAGGAGGATTGATAATAAGATGCGGTTTCCCAAACGCTGTACTTTCATCTTTTGTTGATATTCTTGCTATTACCATTTCCTCTGCACCGTTAGAATTACCAACAAATGCTACAAAAGGTTTAGTTAATACTGTAGTTGTTGCTACTGTATAGATATCTTCTGGCATTTCCTCAAAAGGCAATGCTATTTTAATTTGTTTAGTTACCAATTGGGAAGAATCATTTGGAAAGTAAGCTTTGAATCTAGCATTTACACTCCAGTCAACCTTCCTAGATAGCCTGTTAGCCCTGCTATTAGAATTTGATGTTAAAGCTGTAATGTTTTCTGATAAAGTTGCTATATTGACATTTTGTCTATGATAATTTATGTCAAATAATCTGTAAGGTGCTTGTATACCAGTACCGTTTGAGCCTTCAAAAAATATACCAGCTTGTGGTTGGTATACCAGCCCTGCAACCATAGTAGAATTTGCCATATAATTTAATGGTAATCTGCTTGGGTTGGGGAACATTACTTTATTTGTTGCTACACTATCATCTTTAGTCATACCATTTACAAAGGAATTTCTAAATCCTACCGAATAGATGTACCATTCAACTGCTTCTGCACCATAATTATTAAATGTGTTGTATTGACCGTCTAAAGCTACAATGAAAGTCTTTTTACCATTCAATTCGCTAGGTAAGAAACTAGGTGCATCTCCAATCGCACCATCGCCCATTAACGTTTCAGCGTAAATATTATTAAAAAAATTACCGTCAGTTTCTCGTAACAAGAAGCCGATCCATGTACGTGAAACTCTAAAATTACTAAATGTATTTCTATTGTTGTTAAATTTATCCATGAAATAGCCTACGCCCAAATCAACACAAATTTGAGAATGAATAATGTGAAAATTATCAAATATATTGTAATGGTTGCCAGCACCATGAGTGAATTGTAAACCAGTACCCACATATTCCATCCAGATGTTTTTCATTCTATTCATAGACGCGCTACTTGGTTCAGTAGTTGATGGGTCTTGACCTATATAAACACCCACCTGCGAGTCGTTTATACTAATATCTTCGATAATGTTATTCGAACCATATAATGATAATGCTGCTTGGTGTGGCAAATCTTCTTTTGAAGTGTATACTGCTGGAATTTTGCCAGCGTTTCTAGTTAATATGCTGTCTTTACCGTTTCCAAAGATTTTAATACCGAATCTGTAATTATAAGATGTCATATGTTTAGTTTCTAAATTTTTAGATATATAAAAAGTGCCAGAAGGTATATAAATAGAACTACCATCAATTTCCGCCTCTGTGATAGCATCTTGTATAATTCTGTAATTATCAGTTACACCGTCACCAATTGCGCCACGAGCTGTTATATTTATAACTCTCTGCGTGTTATTTAATTTATTATCTGATTCTTTTAAACGTTCATTTAATACCGAATACCCTTCACGTGCTTGCGAAACTTCTGCGTTAGCATTTCCACTTTCAATAACCAATCCGTTTAATTGTTTTTGCACTTCTTTGTTTTCCGAATTAACTTTTTTAGCGTATTCAATAGTTTCTACGCTTTGTTTTTTAAGTTCGAAAGTGAAGTCGAAATCTTTATATAATTCAATGAAATTGTTATTCATATTCAATAGATTTACTCTATCCCAGAAAGCGTCAATATTTTTTCTTCCCATTAATAACCCACCTTATTTAAAATAAAAAGGACTATCAACAGCCACACTGTCAAAAGTCCCATTCGTTATTTTTATTTTGTTAATACCTTTTACTAAACTTATAAATTTTCTGTTTGTATCTCTTAATTTGTTTGATGTACCAATTAATACTTTCGTTCCGTCTATGCTTAAATTCTTATTACTAATTGATTCTTTGTAGATGAATTTCTCACCAGTCGTTACATTCTCAATAGTGAGATTACCAGTAGTAGTGACATTAGTTAGATTGAGTTTTAGATACATATTGCGTGGGTCGACGGTTACATTACCACCATTCCATATTGTGAATTCATCGTAATTGAATTTATAGTTTAGATAATCCACATTTATTCCATCAGCCATTCCGTATTTTTCTACAATTGCACTGTAACCGTCATTTTGAATATCTTTCGTTGTATATTTCGTACGCCAGAAAGGTAAGCCTGTGATTCGTGCGTCTACTTCAAGTTGTGCATACATACTTCCTAAAATACGTTCGGGTTTAAACGAACCATCTACAGTTACTTTTATAACTCTTGAAGGTAAGGCGTTACGTGAAATATAAAAATATTCATGGCTATCTAAAAATGCATTCAATTCGCTTTCTAATAAAAAATAGTCATATTCTCCGTGATAATGACGTAAAAAGAATGTTAGTGATGCTTCACGTTGTTTATAGTTAAATCCATAATCCACCACACCCGGTACGCCATCAATTGATTGTTCTTTTCTTTCTTTTTCTATTGATGATACAAAAAAATCCAGTGGCTTTACGCCAACTGGAAATTGTAACTTATTCATATTTGGGTCATACATTGTAAATCCCAATAATATCACCTCTTATCTCATTAATTGAGTAGCACTATCTAGTGCCATATTTCTGTTAACTTGTTTCGTCATGGAACGACCGTCAATGTATGTGTTAGTGTCCTTATTCTCGATGCCTTTATTACTTCTAGCAATTTCCATCAACACATTGATTTGTGATTGTTGATTTTCAATCATTTGTAATAATATTTCGGTATTATCATTATTACTTCTAACACTCGCAGAACTAAAGTTGCTAGGGCGTTTATTTTTCTTACCTTTTGAACCTTCAATATCTTTTGCAGCCAATGCTAACAATTTCATAGCATCTGTTCTTCTATTAGGGTCTGTTGGAATAACCCATTCAGGATAACCTTCTTCAGCTAAATTATACAATCCACTATTTTGTATCAGTCCTCCTGTAGCAAATCTTCTTGAACCACTTGGTCCCCAGCCACTTCTTCCGTATGGTAAATCACGTCTCCAGTTAGAGTTATTGAAGAAAGCGAGTAACTGATCATAACCATTTTTAATATTTTTATGTCCTTTAACAGCATATGATTTGAAAGTACTTGGTACATATTGTAGTAACCCTTGTGCTGGTGTTCCTCTCAAGTTATTTATATCGCCAATATTCCCTTGAGTTACACCAGCATTGCCATTAGATTCACGTTGTATCTGTGAAACAATACCGTTTAATTCTTTGCCTGAAAGTTTAACTTTCATTTGTTTTGCAGCACGTTTGATGTCTGACTTCCATTTGGAAGCTGATTTGTTTTGACCACCGCCATTGTTTTTCTTCAACCAATCTGTAGGGTCAAACGGTACACCATTTTTTCTCATTTCATAGTGTAAGTGAGGTCCTGTACTATCCCCAGCACTAGCGCCTTGTTTACTAGGGTCACCGCCAGATAATCCTAAATAAGTACCTGGTTTAACTTTTTTACTACCGTTAAAAGCAAGTTTACTCATGTGACCATAAATAGCTTGCATAGCGCCAGATTTAATCCACATACTGTTACCAAACCCGCCGTTATAACCAGATTTGGCTGTTGCAGTACCGCTTAATGTAGAGTATAGTTTACTACCATAACCGTAGTTAATATCTAAACCATGGTGAGGTCTAGGGAATGGATAACCAGCTTTAGCTGCTTCAGCAGCAGTTCTAGCGAAACCGAAGTTTATACCTTTAGAAAGGTCGATGTAACCACCATCACCGCCACCTTGTTCTTCCATCCAGTTTTTGAATGTGTCAGTAGCAGCTTTTTTAAGTTTGCCAAACATACCTTTCATCATATCATAAGGCAATTTAGCACCCTTAACAATTCCAAAGCCTTCCATGTTTACTCCAAAGCCTTCTAGTACTTTGTTAAGTAATTTGCCCGGTTTTTCTATCCAGTCCATTACATCTCCGACTTTATCTTTTAACCAATCTTTCCCTTTGGCTGCAGCTTCAAGCGATTTACTAACAACCGCCTTACCACCATCAACTACTTTAGCAGCACCAGCTTTAGTGCTATCCCAAGCATCACCGAATACATTATCACCTTTTTTATTTTTCTTAGGTTTTTTCTTAGCTAAAGTACCTTTTGCGAATCTAGGCAAAGTACCTTTAGAAAACGTAGGATTACTATTACTCAACATAGAGTGAGTTTGCGCACCATTCATCACTGAGGATCCTTTAGGTAGGAAAGTGTTTGTATCTCTATTAGGTGTAATTGCCATTTTACCGTTAGGGTAACGTATAGCTTCGTGTCTGAATCCGTTAGGACCATTTCCACGACCTTTATCTCCTACAGTAGCCATAGTATCTTTTGCTATTTTGCCATTCTTAACTAAATTAGTTGTGGTATTAGTATGTTCTGTACCAGTGTGTAACTTGATTTTAGGCAACTTATCCATTCCAAGTTTTCCACCGACCCAGTTAACACCGTCAATCAGTTTATTTAAACCAGATTTAACTGAATCCACCATACCGGTAATATGACCTTTTATTTTTCCGATAATATCTTTTAGGCCATCTTTCATATTATTGAAAGTTCCTTTAACTTTTGACCACAATCCTGAAGCTATATCAACAACTTTATTTTTTATAGATTTCCAAGTATCAACAAGATTATTTTTAACTTTCCCAATGATATCTTTTAATCCATTTTTCAAATTATTAAAAGTTCCACGTACGCTAGACCATAATTTTTTAGCAAAATCAGTTACTTTGTTCTTAATAGTATTCCATATATTAATTGCGGTTGTTTTAACGCTATTAAATATGTTTTTAACACCATTTTTCAGATTATTAAATGTATTTTTAACACTATTCCATAGCGCTTTTGCCAATGAAATAACTTTATTTTTGACTGTAGTCCAAATTTTTATCGCAAAATTCTTAACCGCATTAAAAATTACAGTGACTGAATTTTTCAATCCATTAAAATTATTTTTAACACCATTCCAGATATTTTTAGCTAATTTAATTACTGTATTTTTAATCGCGTTCCATGTTCTTGATGTAAATCCTTTAACAGCATTCCATATAGCAATAACTGAATTTTTTAATCCGTTAAATGCAGATTTCACACCGTTCCAAATAGTTTTAGCTAATCTGATCACTAAATTTTTAATGAAATTCCAACTTGCAGAGGTAATTGATTTAATGCCATTCCATATTGAAATCACTGTGGATTTAATTCCATTAAAAATAGCACGTATACCATTCCATAAGGCACGAGAAACAGCTAACACTGTATTTTTCAAGATATTCCAAGCATTTATTGCTATAGTTTTGGCACTATTAAATACGGTTGATACGACTGTTCTTATAGTATTTAATATTACTTTAGCCGTTGCAATTAATACACGAATTATATTTAATACTGAATTTTTAAGTGCGTTCCATACAGTTATTGCAATAGTTTTTATACCATTCCAAAGTGCAGAAAGAGCAAACTTCCAAGCGTTGAAATAAGCTTTTGCAACAGTAATCCATGTTTGAATTATTACTAAAACTGCGGTCTTAATACCATTCCATACATTAACTGCAACCCATTTAATACCGTTCCATAAACTAGTAAAAAATAATTTGAAGGCGGTAAAATATGCTCGTACAACAGTTAACCAAGTTTGGATTATAAGAGTTACTGCGACCTTGATTCCTGTCCACACTGCAACGGTTGCAAATTTGATTCCATTCCATATTGCCGTTAAAACCATACCTAAAGCTTGAATTGGATTTTGTACCGCGAATTTAATACCATTCCAAACTGTAATTGCAGTAGCTTTGATAGCGTTCCACACTATGCTAGTCGCTACTTTGATACCATTCCATATTCCGACAATATAAGGTTTAAGGAATCCAAACACTGCTATAGCTGCTGATTTAATAGAATTCCAAATAGTTATAACATTATTACGAAACGTTTCGTTTGTTTTCCACAAGTGAACGATGCCAGCAACTAACAATCCTATACCAGTTATAACCCATCCTATCGGGCCACTCATAAATCTAATTGCTAATCCTAAACCACGTGTAGCTAACGCAGCTGCTTTTGTAACTCCTGTCCACACCACAGTTGCTGCAGTTGCTATCTTCGATTTAATAGCTTGTGCCGTTTGAGAAGTCGTTAATGCAGCGATTGCATAGCGATAGCCATTTGCAATGCCTTTTGCAGTGGAAACTACACCATTCCAAATACCTTGTGCTACTGCTGCTGCTTTTGTTTTAACTGCTTGTCCCATTTGAGCGACAGTCAAACCTTTTGTTGCATACATATATGCTAAGGCAGTTGTTTGTGCTGCACTCATAACGCCACGGTATACTACTGTTGCTACTCTTGCTACACCAGTGGCTATAGATACACCACCCATTACAGTTCTATATACACCCCACATGGGAATAATAGCTGCTAACGCTCCACCTACAGCAGTTAATATACCTGTCATCATACCCATAGTATTATTAGCTGTAGCACCTTTAGCGATAAATCCAGTAATAGCAGTTGTAATACTAAGCATTACTGACCCAACTGGAGCCATACCTTTAACTAAACCAACAATAATGTTTCCAATATTTTTAAGTAACTGCCAAACTTTAGGACCATTTTCATTTAAATACGCTATAAAGTTTTTAAATCCCTCAGTAGAAGATAAATTAGCTGCCCAATCTTTAAATGTCTTAGTCACGCCTGCCATTCCTTGCATTACCGTTTGTGAATGACCACTAAAAGCTTGAAAAAGACTTATTATACCGCTAAATACGTTACCGAATATTTTACCTACAATAGGTAGATTCGTTTTAGTATACTGGATAAATTGAGCTATACCTTTATCTGTGCTTGTACTATTAGCCCATGCATTAAATTTATTGGCTAAGCTTTCTATGCCTTTTCCTGTCCATGTAAATAAAGGACCGAACTGCGTGAACATGTGAGTGATACCGTCTCCCACTTTCATCGCTGCATTCAATAAGTTTTGGAATACAGGTGGACCTATATTATTGATGAGTTTAAAGGCATTGTTAGCATTTTGTGATGATGTAACCCAATCTCTCATTTTACTAGAGGCGGCTGCTATCTGATTCGTTGTTTTTGTGATAAAAGGTGTTAATCTAGTTAATGCTGTTCTCGCTATATTGATACCATTAGCCATTGTATTGAATATAGCCGCTTGATTAGCTTGAACAAGACCCTTCCATTGGTTTTGTAAGCCACTTAGAGCACTCTGATAATTTCGCACTTGGCTTGTAACTTTTATTTGTCCATCTTCTAACATTTGCAATGCTGTGGTAGCTTGGCCACTAAACGCCATTATGCCACCTAAAGCTACACCATAGGCACCGCCAAGACCAATTGCACCACCAGCTGCTGCAGTTGCAGCGCCACCAATACCAGCAATTGCACTAACTGCACTACCAGCCACAGGTATTACAGTAGAAATATTAGAAACTAAAGCGCCCATGCTAATTCCCTGAACAACATAGCCCACGTTACGGAAGCTATTACCAATTTTATTGATTTTAGCGTTTACTTCTTCCCAACGTTGACCCATTGCTGCAATTGCCGGACCCATACCAAAAAACTTAGTTTGTTCACGATGAAAGGCTTGTAATTCATCTGTTGTTTCATCAATACGGTTTTGTAAGATGTTGTAAGCAAGTGCATTTTCATAAACTTCTTTTTCGGCTTTATCTAGTTTACTAGGTAATTGTGCTACTTCTCTGTTTAATGATGCGTAAGATTTTTCGGCATTGTTAGCTTCTTTTTTAGCTTCAGTCATTGCTGTTTTAGCACTAACCATTGCATCTTTATTTGCATCACTGAATTTTTGTAATTCATTTTTAGCATTTGCTGTTGCTATTTTAGATTCGTTCAAATCTTGTTTAGCACTGTCGACTGCATTAGATAAGCTGTTATATTGTACTTTAGCTTTTGCAAGCTCATTACCTAATGAAGTCATTTCTTGTTTTGATACATTACCCGATTCACTCAATTGATTGAATTCATCTTGCAATTCGTCCACAGAAGATTTAGCATTTCTCATTTTTGCACTCAATGCTGTTACAGTATTTTGCATTTGTTTCTGTGCGTTTTGCGCAGATTTAACGCTAGATTGATGCTCTTTTAATTCGTTATTCATCTTTTCATAAGTAGTATTTAAAGATTCATAACGTTTTTTAGCATTTTGAGCGTTTATTGCAGCTTCTTTTAATTTCCCCGACATCTTATCTTGCGCATTGCGTAACTGATCTAATTTTTTCTGTGATTGTTCACTAGCTCTACCCTGTTGTGTAAGCTTTTTATTAAGCCCTTCTATTTCAGTTTCAAATTTATCTACCGACTTTTCAGCCTTATCAAATGTAGAAAGATTAGCTTTCATTTGTGAATCCGCAGTTTTTAATTTGCGTTGTAGATTAGCCATTCCACGATCGATATCGGAGGTGTCAAGCCCCAAGTCTATCGTAAACCCTTTAATATCTCCTGCCATAACTCATCCTCCTTTCATTTTTGATAAAAAAAAGAGCCGTTAACTGGAAGCTCTAGGGTCTTTCCCAGTTATTGCCCCAATCAACGACTCGTCTTTACCAACAACTTTAGTATTGGATTTTTTCTTATTATTCATAATTCGTAACATCTGATAAATATCGGCATCGTCAATTTCTGGCATTTTCCAACCGCCGTTTTCCATCAGCTCTTTATAGAGTGTATCGAGGTATTCGGATTGTTTTTCAAATGTGAAATCTTCCGGTTTCAGATGTGAATCATTTATTTTTTCGCTGTCTTTCCCTCTTCGTCTCCCATAACGCTAGATAATTGTTCCATCGCTACAGACATAACATTGTGTACATCTAATCCATCTTCAAATTCTTCTGCAGTGAACTGTCCATCATATAAGTCTTTAGCAACAAAATTGTACAATTCATCTAAAAATTCATCTTCAAAATTTTCATCAAGTTCTTCTGGATTTCGTAATTTAGATGCTTTCTTTCCAATTTTCATACCTTTACGTGCAACACTACCTTTGATAAAAGCAGGTTGATGATATTTTTTTACTTCACCTTGTTCGTTTTGTAATTCAACAAATTTCTTAGCCATAATTATTTTCTCCTTTTTCATCGGGTTTTATATTCGACCGATTATTTTAGTTTTTATTTTTGTATACAAAAATAGACGACCGGTTAAAGTCGTCTAATATCTTTATGCTTCTGGTGTAACTTCTGGTGAAGTTAATGTTTCTCCACCTGTTTGAACGTCTCCAAACGCTTTACCATCAAAAATTGATTTGAAAATAGAATCACGTCCAGCAGTACTTTCTTTATCGTCATACGCCATTAAAACTGCTAATTCTTCATTAAAACCGTCAACTTGGCGCTCCATGAATTGACCTTCGATTTCATCTGAACCGAATTCTACGCCATCTTCTTTAGTTTGACCTTCTTTATTAGGACGTGTGAACACACCTTTTGAAAGTCCAAACCATTCCATAGAACCATCTTCCATCGTACGTGGAATAGCAACTGCACTGTACGTGATACCAGTTGATTTACCAAAACCATATACGTTTTTAGCTGTTTCGTGTTCAATTAATCCTAATAAGTCTTTTTGAACATCGATTGGCAATTTGTGGAAAGTTAAAGAAAGTGTAGTTTCTCCAGCAGATTTTGCAATCTCTGCTACTTTATTCGAACCATAAGCTTTCTCTAATTCTTCACCAAATTCTAATGATAATTCTTGTACATAATCCACTTCTTTGATTGCAGATGTTGTTACTGAACCATCAGTGTTTTCTGTTAATACTGCATAATACATTTTACCTAGGCCAGTAGCGGCATTATATCTACCCATTTATATTTCCTCCTTGTATTTAGGCATAAAAAATAGCCCTTCGTTTTTTTACGAAAGGCTTGCCTATTCAGTTAATTCTTTATCAATGTATCTTAATTCTTCTGTGGTATAAGGATTACCTCGATAACGTCTAGCATCGAGATAAATCTTAATATCGTGGTCATACTGATCAATCCCATCTTGTTGACGGAACCCAATCTGCCACAATGTCTTTCTTATTTCTTCTTGAATCAATTTAACTTGGTCGTAATTTGGTCCACGTACATCGATTTGGTACAAATATTCAGTCGATAAATTTGTATCACTTGCATATGTCGATGGTTGGGGCGCTATCAAAGGGCTTATTAAAATATAAGTTCCTGATGTGTCGGCTGTTTCATCATAATGATACGCTCGAATACGACCTGTACAATGATGAGCAATTGTTGCATTTTTTAATAAATATTTTTGTAAAGTTTTCAACATATCAAACATTTACAGTTCACCTTCTAACGTTTCATTGATTATTTGTTGGTATGGTTTTTCAGTCATAAACATCGTTCTAGCAATGGCACCCTTACCTCTAGGATTCGGGTTCTTGACCGAACCCCACTCATTTAAATGAATGATTGCGTAACGGCTCATAGGACCTTCCCAATATACTTTAACCATTCTTACTTTACCGTGAATATAATAGGGTTCAGTTACTGTGATTTCACCAATACTCGCACCAGTATCTCTAAAAACTTGGAAGTTCTGCTTCATAACACCTACAAAATATTTAGAACCTAGCTTTAATGCTTTATCTTGGGCTTTTATCATTTGCCCCTCACCATACTGTTCTTTTATTTTCCGTAGCATGTTATGTGTGCCTTTAACTTCTACACTCACCCTGAGTATTCTCCAACAATTTTAATATTGGCGTGAAAATCAGTGTCATCATCTACTTGAATTATGTTAAACTTTTTCCCTTTATATCTAGGTAATTGAATTTCAAAATACATATCATCTGTAATATCTTTGTCCATCGGGTACCAAGTAACCATAGTTATGCTTGCTTTATTATCAGTCATGTCCAAATCCTTTTGCGAAGGAGGGTAAACATTCGCAAAACACTTATAATGAATTTCGCTCACCGATTCCCCGGGGAAAAAGCCGTCACTTGGTTTTGCTACATAAAAAATAACCGGTGTTCTCATTTCCCCACCAGTTACTACTTGTCTACGTTGTTGTGCCATCTTCTGGCACCTCCATATTGTTTATTTGAAATTGGACAATGCTAGATAAAAAGTTATTATGAAATTCTTCTAATTTATCATTGAATACATACCTAGTACGTTCATAAACTAATTCACGACCAATTGACATCTCGTCTATTGAAAATCTTCCACATTTACTTTGAATATCTTCATAAGACATTTCTAAATCCTTTTTTATACGATCATCTTCCATGTTATAGAAAATACGATTTCGTGATTTAAACTCATCAACATGATTTTGAGTAATCATTCACATCACTTCTTCTCTTTAATTCGTTCTAAAAAAGGACCGTCAAAACCGTTTGATTTTAAAGTTTCTTCAACTTCATCTGCACGTTTGACAGTCATTTCTACTTTTTCATTCTTTTTTAAATCCTTATCTAATTGCTTATCTTTATAAGCTTTTAATACTTTATACTCTGCCATCTATAAAACCTCCTTATTATGCTTCTGGTGTAACAGATGCGTTATCAGTAGAACCTAAGCTTGAAAAATCTACATCATATACAAATGAAGTTTTGTTATCATCTGGTTCAGCATAAAGGAATTGTTTTGCAGTGTACAAGTCCATATCTTCTAAAGCTAAAGTTTGGTCGAATTCACGCACAATTACTTCGCTTCCAGCATAGAAATTATAACGTGTTTTATCGAATGCTACTGCTTTACCAGCAGGTACAAATTCAGACTGTTCAAACGTTACGTTAAATGGAATTGGACTTACAAATTGTCCGTTGTGTAATTGCATAAATGCTACACCAGTATAGATGTAATCTGCAGGGTTTAATGCAATAACTACATTATTTAATACACTAGCGCCTTTAGATTTTTTAACGTTACCGTCTTTGTCATAGTACTCTTTAGTGGATAAATTCTTGATTACGCCACCAATTTCAGAAATTGAAGTTTTAGCATCAGATAATGTTAAGGTACCAGCTACTGATTTATCTGAAACAGCACCATTTGTACGATTAATTTCTTTCATTAATCCAACAGGTTGGTCTTTAGCAGCACCTTCACCAACAACTGCAGTTTTTTCAATTGCTACTGCAAATGCTTCTTTGATTTGCGCACGTACATAACGGTCAACCCATTGTACACCTGCGTCTTTTAAATCTTTTGGTACTACTACAAACGCTGTAGCTTTACCTAATGAAACATCTTGTTCATAGAAAGTAGCTTCAAGTTGTCCACGGATTTCTCCGAACACTTTACCCCATACTACTTGACCTTCAGGCACTGAACGAATAACACGTGCTTTCAATCCAGTACGGTTAATATTAATGTGTTGTAATAAAGGATGTTCTGACTCAATATCTTCAAAGATACGATCAATAACTGTTTCTGGTAATAGCTCTCCATCTTTCCAGTTTGCATCCGTATTAACATGATCTTCAGAAACTAACGCGTTATAGAATTTCTTTTCTTCGTTAGTTAAACGATTGACTTTGCGTGCGTTTAACACTGCATTGTCACCTTGTTCATTTTGCATATCCTTACGAATAGCATTGGCTAAATCTTCACTATACGCGTTCATGTATTCTGTATACTTTTCCTTTACTTGCTCATCCGATGCATTCGGGCTCATATTTGAAAATTGCTTTAATAGTTGTTGAGAGTTTTCAAATTGCTCTCTGTTTTCTAAATCGATTGCCATAATTTTCATTCTCCTTTTATTGTTTATTTCGTTTGCATATTAAATAATCTTGCAAAACTGTTTTGAGGTGGTTCATTTGGTTCAGTTTTTTTAGGTTCTGAACCTTCACCGTCTTTGTCAGAAACTTTTTTAATTTCAGCCAAGATTTCTTCTAATTTATCCATCACATCTTCAACAGTAACCTCTTCACCTTGTTTTTTAGGTTGTTGTGGTTGTTGTGGATCTTCGTTACGGTATCTACTCATAAATGTCTCACCTCCTAGTATTGTAGATGTTGCCGCTGCTGCGACACGTGTGTTTTTAGTTATATTATCTATCAATCCTAATTCTTTAGCTTCTGATGCTGTAAACCATGTTTCTGCGTCCATATACTGACGTAGAAGCGCATGATCAATATCAGGATTTTTATCTAAATAACTATTGAACACGACAGAGTTTATTCTTTCTAATGAATCTGCCTGTTTCTTAAACTCATTAGAGTCACCTGTAATTTGTGTCCAAGCATTGTGAATCATTAGTACTGCATTATTTGGCATGTTAACTGTGTCACCAGCCATAGCAATGACTGAAGCAATTGATGCTGCCAAACCATCAATATTTACGGTGATATGGGCATCTTGACGACGAAGCATATTGTATATAGCAACCCCACTAAACACATCGCCACCCTGACTGTTTATGTTTACAATGATTTCATTTTCATCGCTCATTTCTTTCAGTTGGTCTTTAACTGTTTGTGGGCTAATCGTCATACCTTCAACTGTCATCGAATCAATAAAACCATAAATATCGATTTCGTTATTACTCATCTATATCACCCCCTTCACCATCTGTAGTTTCTTCATCTACAGTTTGATAGTTTTTAGTGATAATAAATTTCTGCATTTCTTCGCTTCCAATAGGTTCAAATCCAGTTAAAACTCTGATTTCATCCCTATTAAAAGAACCACTAGCAATGAGTTTGTCTACTGCTTCACTCACTTCTAATGGTCCTTTTTGATCTATTGAAATAGCTTTAATTCTTTTACCTTCTTTATAACCTCGTTCGCTAAATAATTTAGCGTTTAATTCATCCGTTATTTTTTCGATAATTGGTTTAATACAGAATTTCATGTAATTATCAGTCATTGCTTCAATATCGGCAGTTTCACCATTGATTAAAACTACAGGTATGCCTAAATTACGTGCTACGTAACTCAATAACTGGTTGGGTACTTTTACTAAATCATCTATTTGTGACGATGTCTTAGCAACATTCTTAGATGAATGTTCTTCATAGGAATAACCTTTTTGCAAGGGAACTATCGCTATATCATTACTGCTAAATGATTCGTAAGCTTTGTTAATAAACGATTGCATCTTTTCTTGAGAATCTTGAGTCATCCCTACGTTTGCATCCATAGCAAGTGTCGCTCTAATTTGATTGTTCATTAAATTAGATTGATATAACCGACCAAATATTTCCCCATAATCACTAAACAAGCCTGATAACATATTCATAATCGATTCATTATTATATTCTAAATAAATAACTTCACTCATTTTAAAGCTACGTTCAAACTCAAAATCACCAACAACAATATGTTCAAATATATCATCATATAATGCGTATTCTTCACGAGTAAAATCATCTGCAATAATTAAATCTTTTGTGTCAGTAACTACAATTAATACTTCGTTATCGTAAATCAACTTTCGTATAACTTTTTGCCAAAATGTAGCAGCACTTTCATCTGTGTTTGGCCTAACATTTAACTTATAATGTGTTGTGGAAGAATTATCTTTGCTTTCACTATCTAAGATTTCAAATTTAGTTTGACTTATTGTTCTTGCAATATGGTTAATACATGTGTCTAATGCCCAACGTTTTATGTAGGCTTTTTTAGATGTTTCTCTTAACAGTTCAAAGTCATAACTAAACTCTATTGCTTTATTTTTACCAAGTATGCGGTCAAATATACTCAATGTTTCACCTCCTAAAAGTTAATATCTGCCATAATAAATGGTTGATCATACTCTAATATTTCATCAGCACGATACAATGCATGTAGCATGGCATGGAATCCATCAGTTTTACGTCTAACTTCATCTTTTTTTATATATTTCTTACTGCCATCTGGTTGCATTTTGACTGCAACATTATTAGTAAACCAACGCATTAACGGATTATCACCAAAAGTAATTTGTTTTTTAGCAAACATCGTATCTATACGTGGTGCTAGTAAACCATGTATAGCAGTTGGATTTTTAATAACTTCTAAAGGTATGCCAGCATCTTCAAATGGTCTACGTACAATGTCCGTTCTGAAGTTATCTGATATAACTTTCGTTAAGTTGTACTTCTGTTGTTGCTGTATAAACCAATTAACAATGTAAGATATATCGATAACATCATCGTCTACTATAGTTAGAAGTCCATCATCTGCCCATTGTTCAATAGGTGGCTCTAAATGTGTTGTTTCTAAGAATTCACGACGTATAAACGAATGTGTTTTCCAATAATATTGGTCATTCTCCCTAAACAACAAGCCTACACTGGCAAAGTCTCTAACTAACGCATAGTCAAGACCACCAATACAGGCTTTATTTTCCAATTCAGGAAACGGTTTATTTGTCGCTTTGATTTCTTCCCAAGGTGCAACCACGCTTTCAGGGTCCTGTTCAGGTAAATTCATGCGTTTGGTCACAAATTCAGGTTTATTTGAACGATTAATATGCAAGACGTTATATTCTTCTTTGATTTTACGTTTTAAGTTACTTGCATATCCAGTAAGTGGAGGGTGTAGCATTGGGTTAGCTTTCTCCCACATGTCTGCGTTATCAATTTCATTAGGATTATCAAGTTTACAATAGAATGGGAAAATTCTATCTTCTGTATTTTTACCAGCCAAAACTTCCAGAACTCTATCTTTCATACTATCCATGAAACCTTCGCGAACAAAACCATCAGTGGATATATAAAACGTTCTGTCGTGTGGCACTTTACCTAAACCACCACGTTTTACGTTAACCATATCTGCCGATTCATATATCGCTATCTCATCAAAAATAACGCAACCTTCACGACCGCCATCTTTGGTTTTAGTGTTAGATGTGTTGTATTTAATAATAGAACTAGTTGCTCTATTTTTTATTTCTGTTTTACTAACTTCATATGGCGCTTTAGGTCGTTCGCCTGTTTTATTGCGTTTATTCTCAAGTAACACGTCATATATTTCATTAAATGATGTTTTAGCTTGGTCTTCACTATTAGCAACGATAGATATATCGTATTTTTTAATGCCATGTATGGGTGTAGTCATAAAATCACTAATAGCACTGATAAATCCATTCTTACCAGCACCACGCCCCATGAATAATGCAAATTCTGTAAAATATGGTGCATCACTCTCGTCATCCATTAAAAATATAAAAGCAATAATAAACTTTTGAAATGGCTGTACTGGAAAGTACCATTTATTAATAAACTTAATACATTTATCAATTTTTTCATCATCAAAATGAATATTATCTTTTGTAAGAACTTCATTTTCTAAGTATTTTACTAAATCAATCCGTTCTTGATTAAATACAATCTCACCGTTACGCCATTGTTGAATATATTCATCTACATATTTATTTTTAATCATACATAATCATCGACAGGTTCATCTGTTTCAACCGGCCTAGCCTCTTTAGGCAATAAGTCAGTTAGTTGTTTAATGGCTCGTTGGTAAGATTGGTCACGTGTGTTATATAAACGCGCAACAGGTCTCTCACGCTCATAAGCAGGTACATTTTGAGATTGTTGGAATAAATCGTATTCGCCATTTTCTTGTATGTCGTCCCACATGTAGTTCAACATAACTCTGTTACGTGCTGCTTGCTTAATAAGACCTTGTGCTACCTTCAACTTTTCATTTGGTAAGTCTTTGTATATCTCAAGTAATCTTTTTTCTTCTTTTTTAACCAATTTCTCTCGTTCACGTCGTTGTTCTTCAGTTAATTCCATATTTAGCCTCCTTTCTGTTTATAGGGGTAGGGGGTATGGGTTATATGTGTAATTTTGTCGAAAAGTTGCGAAGTCGAGCCCACACGCCGTTCTCCCGGTCAGGAAATAATTGGGAAATGATTTGATGGGGGGCGTGCTTTTTACCACAATTCATCAGCCCATTTATTTTCTTTCGGTTTGAATTGATTTCCACCGTATTGAAAACGTACATGTCTTTTATTATGACAAGCTTTGCATAACGTTCTTAGATTATCTGGTTCAAGTTTGAGGTCTGGTCTATCTTGTAATTCTTCTATATGGTCTATTTCTAAACCTTCAGTAACCACTTTACCTTCTGCTTTACACCATACACATTCATGATTATCACGCTTTAGTACATATAACCGAACATCTTCCCATGCTTTGCTATTATAGAAACGTTTACGTTCTTTATATTCATTGTAATTAATCATAAGAGTTAAGCTCCTTAGTCTAGATACATATGGATCACCATTAAGTATGACATGTGAGTTATGTATGTTAACTCATATGAGTACATCATCATGACTGTTAACTTAAAGAGGAAAGTATTATTGATTCATGTGATGATACTCATATCAATTGGCATACAAAGAAAGACACACCAGTGGAATTGGTGTGCCTCAATATAATATAGTATTTACGATGATAGGTACTGGAACGATAAGTATCTATCCCATATGGATATTATATAACATAGTATATGCATATATATAATAGTGTGTAATGTGTGCAATATGTGCAATATGTGCATGGTCATTGGTGTTTCATATATACATCTACTATCTTATCTATACGACTATATATACTTCTTCTGCTTATACCTAACAGTCTTTCGATTGTCTTGATAGTCTCACCTTGTTTAAGCAACTGCAGTATGTGATAGTTCTTATCGTTAGTGATGTAGTGCTCTCGCTTATCAACAAACTCTATTTCTTCTATTAATTTCTGTGAGTGCTTTTTATCCTTATCATTACGTATTACTCTGACTAACACTTTATCTCCAGTACCACCCTGTGCTTTAGGCATAGCAGATTCTATACCATACTGTCCAATAGATGTACTGTCATATTCATACACTTTATGTTCTAACAAGTTAACACGCCAATGATAGCCTGTAATTAATTGTCTTACTTCTGATTCATTGTACATATGTTACCTCCAGGTTATTTATCTCAATTCATATAACTCTCTGTGACTTACAGAATCTTTTGAAACAATTTCTAATATATTATGAGCTATAAAAAACGGCTTTTCACTTTCTTCTAAATGCAACGCCCTCATCAAAAACAAATATTTATCAGCTAGATATTTAGCAACCTCAATTTCGAATTTTTCTTCTTTATTAACTACCGTCAATCTAAATCGTACATATAATTTCCCCATAGGATTTTCTATACCGATTGCCTCTATTTTGTACTTATGGTTCGAAAGGTTGAAATCATCTAATTCAGTAGATTTATACCCATCTTTTCTAGTGATACTTTTCCCCATTCTTTCCACCTACTTTATACGTTTGTCCCATTCATCTTTAATCTCTTTAAACTTATCGCCTGACCGAAACACAACATCGCCGTTATTATCAAATATAATATCTAGTAAGTATGCCACCTCATATTCAAGTGCGTCTATCTCATTATCCTTCTTAGAATTAATAAGCAATGTCATAATAGTTATGACAGCTAAAATTATAGATATAATTATCCACATTACTTAGTCACCTCGTAATCACATGGTCCATCTATATCATCGTTGGCTGTTAAGCGTATGATGATTTCGTTTGTAACGTATTTGCTTAGTTCGTATAGTGATAACATTAATAAGATGTATAATATACGTTTGATTATTTTCATTTGTCACTGTCCTTTCTTATAATCTTTACCGAATAATGTTTCTTTTTCTTCTTCAGTAAAACGCTCATGTTTAATAGTTGTACCTAACCCACTATTTGCTAACATTCTAGGTTCATTCACCATCCTCTCAGCCTCTTCCTTACTCTCTGCTTCAACCACAGTAAATGATTCGTTATCACGTATTTTAGTAACGTCTGTGAAAGTTTCGCCTGTTGTGTGGGTTGTGTGTTTGATTAGGTAATTAGTCACGCTGTAACACTTCCTTAACTTTCGTTAGTATATCCTTATCTAGTTCCACTTGACCCGAATCCTTTGCTTCCTCTTGTTGTTTCACTTTCAAATTCCTCCACTTTCTCTAACTCTGGCGTCCATATTGGTACGATAACCAACTGTGCTAGTCGGTCGCCTTTGTTGATTTTGTACACTGGTGTATCTATTTTTCCCGAAAAATATTTAGTTTCTTCATCAATACCGTAAACTGGATATATCAATCCACCATCTTCAACATCCATTATTGCGCCGTCATATTGCTCTAAACTTATATAGTCATTCTTAATATTAATCTTCATATGGCCTTGAAATCCTGCGTCAATCTTGCCTGTTTCAACTACAAGATGTGTCATACTACTCACGCCACTTCTACTTGTCAGTAATCCCACATAACCTTTAGGTATATTCACTGCTAGATCAGTAGCAACTAATGCTTTGTATTGTGGTTCAAGTATTACTGTTTCTGCTGCGTATATATCATAGCCGGCACTCAAATCGTCTGTTCGTTTAGGTTTAGTTGCGTTGTCGCTTAGTAGTTTGATTTGTAATGTGTTAGTCATTTTTGTCCTCCGTAGGTTTAAAATTATCTAAGACATCTAATAATCTTCCGTCTTTTTCATACAATGCTTCAACTTCTCGATAGGGATCATCTTCGGTACCATTACCAATAGTTGTCACTACTTTAATTAATTTTATTTCTTCCACTGAACGAGGTAATGATTTATTAACTATATATATTCCATCTACTCGTCCTCCAAATCGCTTAGTAAGTTGTTAAAATCGTTTGTGTTGTCTAACTCACACATTTTCTTGAAAACTATCCCATATGCTTCATTCATATATTTACTAGGTGTTCCTTTAGGTAAATCAGAACCCCATACGAACATCGAACGCATTTCTTCTTTCAACTCTTCCCACGCCTTAGCTTTGCGATAGACTTCTTCTAATTCGTCTAAAACTTCATCGTCCACATTCATATTTAACCAACGTCCATCTTCTAACCACATCGGTATCTTAACCTCATACTCATACGCCATCTACTTAACCCCCAACTTATCTAGTTCACTTCTATAGTGTTTATAGGTATCACTTGCAGGACTAACCTCTAACTTATAATTAATGAATTTGCTAAAGCCTTGGAGTAACTCTAGTTGTTTCTCATTCTCCCGTTCCAACCTACTAACCTTTGCTTTATACCAAGATAGATCGTCGATAAGGCTGTTTCGTTCTGCTATCATCTTGTTATATTCGATGATTACTTCTTTGCCTTCTTCATAACTCACTCGCCATCACTCCTTTAGTAAATGTAGGTGTTCGTATATATTTCCTAGAACTTCAAAGCTTTCATCGTGTAAATCTATATAACTAAACGGAACATAGTCATCGCTATTTTCTAAATACCACTCGGGAATTGGACTGTTAAATATGCCCCCATACTTAACAATGCCAATCATTTCTCTTTCGCCTTCTTCGTAACCTTCAATCCCACCAACATTAATAAACTCATGAATATTCACAATATCTCCCTCAAATATCTCCACACCGTTCTTATCTTTAAGTCCTGTGGATTGTATGAGTATAACATCGCTAAACGGAATAGCTTTGCTATGCCCATATTTCCAATGATGATAAAAAACAATTTCTTGTTCTAAATCAATAGTCGTTACATCATTCATTAGTTTAGTTCTCTTATCCCACGCTCTATACTTAATCATTTACTCCACCAACCCTTTGTATTTTTCCCAAACCAACTTAAATTCTCCATAAATGACTGCGTGTATGGTTTTTGTTTGGTAGTTTTTTATTTCATTGATAGACTTATTGTTCCATTCAAACCTCACACCATCTACATCTATTTCTATTAATTTAGTTGGCATCACTGTATCTTCCGTAATTTCTTCCTCGACTTCGACTGTGAAAAGGTCATTTTTACTTATACACATGTCATCATCGAACTCAATATCAGAACTTCCATTAATCCAAACATATTCATATGGAATACTATCCGAACATTTATACCTTTCATTTTTAATGCCGTTATCCCACGCCCACTCAATCAACTGTGGTAAGTTTTTCTTTACTTCTCGTTTAATCTTTACCATCTTCTCAACCCCTCCATCGCTTTTCTGTTATGTTCCTTATTTTCTGGCAACACTGCCATGACAATGCTGCGTGAATTTACTGCTATTAAGAATCCTTTAACTCCACAATCTCTTAGTAGCTTTGCCATTTCGACAGTATTTCTGCCTTTAGTATCAATTTTGTATTTAGTTTTGATAGTGTCTGATAGGATCATAAGCATTCCACAATTGCATCTACAACATTAACCGTTACACTGTTTCCAGCCTGCTTATACAGTTGTGAATTACTTACACCACTATTTTTGGCTTTGTAAAATTGTTCGTCGGTAAAGCCTTGTAATCTCCAACATTCAAGTGGTGTTAGTTTTCTAATGCGTAAATCTTCTATTGTCTTAGGTATGTTTCCACTACCCCCATTAGCTTTCACTGTTCTCGTAATACCTTGAGGGTCATAAACTGCTTGCTCAAAATGCCAACCATATTCTGTTTTGTTCTTAAGTGGATTGATAATCTCACCTTGTTTAGTTGTTCCATAAGTTGCAATCCCATGTCTATCTTGTGATGTTAGCGTAAACATTGGTTCGCCGTTTTCTTTAAATCTTCTACCGTTTTGTCTTTTATTTAAACGATCTGGTGTTAGAACTGGTACTGCAATTTTTGGTTCTAATCCACCACCACGCATGCAATTTAATGCAGGACTTAATCCTTTGGCATTGTATACTCTGCCTCGTTGTGGATTACCTCCAAATGTTTCTTTGTTATCCACAACATTGCCTATTTGCTTAATAGCAATCTTCGGTTGTCTATCTCCACCTTGCATTGTGTTTAACTTAGGACTAACTTTTTCAATACTATGCACTCTATCTCTCTCGTTATAATCATACATATTTAACTTGCCACCTAAATCAGCATTAAGCGTTAACTTCTTAGTCTTTTCTTCTGACAAGTAATACTTTTCATCAACTTCATCTTCTAACACATCAACCAATCGTGTAGTGACTTCTGTTTGTTGTTTGAGCAAATCGAATAATACTGGCCCTTTGAATTTATCCTTTCGTGTAACTAGGATATACACACGTTCTCTGTTCTGTGGAACTCCCCAGTATTTAGAGTTAAACAAACCCCATTCTGTGACATACCCCAGTTCATCCAACGCTTGAATGATCGTTCCAAAAGTTCGCCCTTTGTCGTGTGAGAATAAGCCTTTGACGTTTTCCAATAAAACATAAGATGGTTGGATTTCTTTAATCGCCCTCGCAATGTGAAAGAAGATTGTTCCCCTTGTATCGTCAAACCCTCTGCGATTCCCTGCGATACTAAAGGCTTGGCAAGGAAATCCTCCAGTGATAATGTCGCATTGTCCTCTGTAAAGTCGAAAATGTTCATCTGTGATTGCTGTAATGTCATCCAGTTCGTCCTCTCCTTCTGTATCGTATATCGCTCTATAACTTTGCTTGGCGTACTTATCAATTTCTGCAAACGCTAAGCAGTTATGACCGTTCATTTCTAACGCTGATCTAAATCCTCCAATACCACTGCATATATCGATAAAATTCATCTACTCCACATCCCAATTCTCAAACGCGCGCTCGATATACCATCTAGCTTTTTCAATATCCTCTTTACCGTTCTTGTGAGGACTGCGTGCAAGATACTTAATAGCATTGCCAATATGATAAGCTACGTTGGGATTGTAGTGTTTCGTTACCTGCTCTATAAAATCTATTACCTCTATATCACCGTAGTTATAATGTGATGGGTGGTTGACTGTGTCTTTACGCTTACGTTGTTGTAAGTCGTTGGATTTAACTTTATTAATATATTCTTCTGAATCTTCAATAGCTTTCTCTATCCACTTAATCCTCTTACTTGCGTTTGATGGTATTTTTGCTTCACTCATACTCTCCGTCTTATCTTCTATCTGCTTACTCCACAACTCAAAGTCGTTGAAGTCTGTGATTCCATAGTCGTGATCTGGTAGTGATGAAATAACCGCAAAATTACCACATGGATCAATCTCAACCACTCTACCTATCACACGCATACCACTGCTATATTTACCTGCACCTAAGTCATTCACAACAACGTAGTTACCTATTTTTAAATCTCTAATTTTCATCTACTTAACCACCTCTGCACACTTAAATTTATAACTATTCCATAAATACTTCGCATACTTACTTTCGCTATGTTGTTGCTCTACATTAAATAAATGTGGCTTTTGCTTTCTTAAAAGTTCTTCTTTATACTTTGCTTTCGCCTCTGAAGTATCTTCTTCCTTAATCAATGTTTGTTGTAATGTTCTGTACTCATCTATATTCATACTTTTAGGAACATGACAAGCCTCATTTAAGGACCAATTTCTGACAATTCGATTCCTAATGCCTTCACTTGATAATCCGTTACGTTCCATAGCTTTAAAGTTGTCGCCTATTATGTCGTATTCAATACGATTAGCTGTTATTGTTAACATTGTTTTCGTCCTCCTAATAATCCTTAACTTGTACGTCTGATACTTGTCTGAACTTAATATCTTCAAATCCTAATGACTCTGGGTTGTTTACATACTTTTTATATAACTTATCTGCTTCACTGTTACTTATTTCTTCTAAGTCGTAATTGTCTGCCACAGGTACCGTCACTTCCTGTTCAATTTCCACTTTGATTTGTAGTGTGATTGTTTGTTCCATTGGAATCACTTCGCTTTCTTGCGTTCTCGTCTAGCCTTAATTAAATCTTCATACGTGATCCACTCTAGTCCTGTGTATTTAGGTGCTTTACATATCCACGTTAGCTTTACATCGGGATATAAGTATCTAAAGAACTTAGCTTTTAACTTAGCTGTTTCAGTGGCCATACCTTTCACGTCTATTACTTCGATTAACTTCCCTTCACTCAACAGTGCAAAGTCTGCGATGTATTCAGCTTTACGTTGCTTACCAAAATTAGGTACCAATTCATATCTTGGCTGCACTTCGATGTAGTCATAGCCATCTATATGTAATCTACTTTCTAAATATTGGTAATATTCACACTCTACTTTGCTATCAAATACAATCCCTTTGTACTCAATCTTCTTTGCGTTGTATTTACTCAATTCTTCAGCTCCTATAGATAATCAAAAATATTGTTTTGATGCCCATGTTCTACTTTGTAGTTTTTAATAAAGGTTTCTAATTCTTCGTCATCTAAATACCAACGTTGCCCCTCGTAAAATGTTCTGATCACACCACTCACTCTATGTCTGCCATCTTTATTGTTAGGAATAACCGAGAATAGTTTGTTACCTCTTGAATCAAATAATCCATAACGTTCCCTTAATCCCATTTACATCACCTCACGTATAGCTGGTGTATTTCGGCGTTGATTTAACTTTTGGATAAATAGTTCATACAACGCTTCATTGTCGCCCTGTGCATGTTCTATTAGTTTCTGAGCATACACATCTGAACACTCAAGATTTTGTTTGATAAATTGTTTTGTTATCACAAGTTAATACCTCGCATTCGATAATCTTCGCCGTTCATTTTGATTAATGTTGTGTTTGACATGATTCGGCTAAAGATTCTTTGCATATCTTTATTTTTACTTAGTTCCTGTGCGTTTAAGTTAGTTGTGTAGATGTTATGCTTACCTACTCTGGACTCAATAAGTTCGAACATCTTACCAGTTGCAAAATCGTTCATGTTAATGCCAAAGTCATCGAATACCATTAGGTCTACATCACTAATGATTCTGTTTAACTCTTGTTCAGTTAGGTTTGTGTTCTTATTGTATGTGCCTTTTATCGTTGAAATGAGCTGTGGTACATTCATATAAAGGGTTGAATACCCTTTTGCTCTCACTGTTTCAACAATAGCCATAGATAAGTGTGATTTACCTGTGCCGAATGAGCCTTGTAAAAGTAGTGATTGTTTGTTATCCATGCTAAAGTTATTCGCATATCTCTCACACAACGCCTTTGCTCTTGCCAATTCTTCATTTGTAGCTTGGTAGTTATCAAACGTACATTGCGCCAGATCTTCATTGATGATTGATTTCTTGAATATGCTATTTGCCTTAGCCACTCTATTACGTTTCTCAAATTCAGCCTTGCGTTGCTTAGCAAGTTCTATCATTTCGCAGTCACAACCATCTTTGACTACTTGACCGTTATCAAATTCGTAATAGTCATAGTCGCGTCCACACTTATCACATTTCAATCCATGTTCTTCTTTTGTAATATTGTTTTTAAATCCTACTTTACTTGCTATATTCTCAAAGGGATTCATTTACTCACTCCCTAAAATAGATTTGCGTATGGGTTATCATCTGATTCCTTATTACTTGATTGTTGGTTTAAGTAACCTTCAAACTTATTGCCGAATAATGTTTCTGGTCTTAGGAACTTCTCCATATCTGTTCCTTTCCATTCAGCTACTTTGTTATCTATAACTCTTCTGAAATCATCTTCCTCAAATCCTTCGTTCCATCTTGCCTTAATAACAGTTTGTGTTTTGTTAGTAGTGTGTTTATAGTGCTTACCGGTTTTTTGATTAAGATAGTTAACGATTGGTTGGTAATGTGGTTGATGCGTAGTCGGGTTGCCCGACAATGTATTACTCTTTTCTAGTTCTAATTCTTTATCTAGTTCTAATTCTTTATCTGTTGCGTGACTGTCACGTGACTTCACGTGACTATCTGGTAACAACTTTTCTTTTTCACGTTGCTTTTGTTTGCGCAACCTATTTTGTTCTCTAATCTTTTCTAAGCCTTCGACATTTTGATGCTTATCCCAATTAGATACTTTTAGTACGCCTTGCACATCTTCTACCATTCCTAATTTTTTAAATGTCTGTATTGCTAACCTCACTGAATTTAGTGGTCTATTAAACTCATTAGCTAACATTTCGGCGTTATATGGTAGATTTTCTGATAACATAATGTAGCCTTGTTCGTTATACTTACCAGCTAAAGTTAGCAACTTAACCCAAATTGTGATTATCGTATCTCTATCTGGCAATGCTTCGATATACTTAATCTTGCTATCATCGAACATTCCAACTTTTAGTTTGATCCATTGGACTTCGCTCATGTATCTCACCTTCTCCGTACAATATCCATTCAACTGTTGTGTTGAAGTCTATCGCCATTTGCTTTAACACATTCATTTTTGGGATGTTCTCGCCACATTCCCAACGAATAACTGCTAATCTTTTTACTTTGTATCTACTACTAAATTGCACCTGTGTTTCTTCTGCGTTTGTTCTAAGGTTAGCTATCCTGTAACCCATAAAACGTCTATCTCTATAATTCAAAGGCCTAGCCTTCATTGTTTTTCACCTCTTAACATGCTATTTAATTTGTCATCTACGTCCACCCAAGCGTTCTCTAAATGATGTAGTTTATTAAAACTACTCATGCCCATATCGTGCTGTTGATTATGGTGGAATCTACATAGTGCTAATACTTTGTTTCCATAATGATTTATCTTGTTTCTGTTGCGTCCTCTACCTACTGCTTGATAATGTGCTAAATCGGCATTCTTAGCCCCACAGACAACACATATTCTGCTTATGGTAGATTTATATATAAAATACTTATCGTTGCTCATAAGGTCGCTAGT
>ERZ1023255.50-NODE-50-length-31727-cov-16.625126_pt1 | contig 31727 bp, 39 predicted proteins | sample MGYA00380459_ERZ1023255 | MGnify/ENA primary metagenome ERZ1023255 (study PRJEB33173, sample SAMEA4830368) | metagenome | study: EMG produced TPA metagenomics assembly of the PRJEB25223 data set... | reverse complement strand
AACGAGTAATTTATATGTTTTTTAATTGTATTATTTTTAGAAATTGTTATACAATTATTTAAATATTACTTATAAAAGGAAGTTTAAACATGGCAAAAGTTGATATAGCTGTAACAATTGCACCTGAACATGAATTACTACAAACTACAATTGAAGATTTGAAACAATATCAATCATCTATAGATATTATAGAACTAAGAATAGATCAATGGTCAGTTTTTGATGAAACATATCTGGCGAAAATTGCTGAAGATATCTACAATTTAAACTTAAATAAAAAATTATTAGTAACCTATCGAACGAAGACACAAGGTGGAGAAGGTCTACTAGAAAACGACGCATACTTAAACGTGCTAAAGAGGATAATTCCATTAAACTACATCGATATGATAGATATTGAATATGAAGAAGCTATGCCAATAGAAAAATATCATACAGTAATAGATTTAGCGCATCGTGAAAATCTAGAAGTTGTCTTATCACAACATAATTTCAAAAAGACACCTAAATTGGAAATTTTAAAACGTTTATATTATAAAATGCATCAGCTTGAGCCAGATTATTTAAAAGTAGCTGTTATGCCTCATGATAAACAAGATGTCTTAAACTTATTAAATGCAATGTCTGAGACAGTAGACACGGTTTCACAAAACGTTGTTGGTATAGCGATGTCTAAGTTAGGGTTAATTTCAAGAACTGCTCAGGGATTGTTCGGAGGTTCAGTTTCATACGGTTGTTTAGATGCACCTAAAGCGCCTGGTCAAATTCATGTTGAAAAATTAAAAGAACAAATTAAATTATACGAGTAGTTTGAAAATAGTGGTCGCCTGATTTATAATTGAAAATAATTATCATTAACGAAAGGGCGATAATCAATGGAACTACAAGATGCAATTGCACATCGTAGAAGTATTAAGGTTTTTAAAAGAGACATGACGATAGATGATAACGCATTATATCAAGCAATACAGCAAGCGACAGACGCGCCCAATCATGGTATGAGAGAGCCTTGGAGAGTGGTTCATATCGCTAAAGATCGTTTAGGTCCGATGAGTAAACAACTCTCAGAAGTTGCCTTTCCTAATTTAGATAAAAAACAAGAAAATCATTATAATACCGTTACGAATCTTGGTGGCATGCTTGCCTTAATTCTAAAAAGGGATCCGAGACAACGAGAAGATTTAGAGAATAACATGGCATTTGGCGCTTTCGCACAAAACCTAATGTTATTGTTGTATGAAGCTGGTATTGGCACATGTTGGAAATCACCGACATATATATTTACGCCTGAAATAAGATCAATATTTAATGTAAAGGATGATGAACAACTTGTAGGTTTCTTATATCTTACAGATTTACAAGATGAGATGCCACATAGAAAACGTCATGCGGAGCAGGTAATAGAAAAGTTTTAAAGCAAATTTTAGGGAGTGAGATAAGAATCAAATTTTGCGTTAGATTCTTATCCCACTCCCAATTGTTATAGCTATTCACTCAAAATTTAAAAATAATGTTTATATAAAAAATGAGAGAGTGAGACAAAAATCTAATTCATTTAAAAAGATTTCGACGGCCTGTTAGTAAGGGCGAGTAGGGTTGAGAGGGACAAAAGGCCTACTTAAGTCTAAGGTTATTATAAGGTCCCACTAATTTAAAACTGGTTACAAGAGCTGGTGCTCATGCATAAGAACCACTAACTTTCAAAAGTGAAACACATGTGTATGGGCTCAGGTGTAAGAGCCACTAACTCAAAACTGATTGCATGAGCTAAAGCTCATGCATAAGAGCCACTAACTCAATAAATTGAGAAGTGGCTCTTTAAAGAAGTGGCTCTTTAAAAAATACTGCTATTACAAAGATTAAGGCTGGACATTTAATTTGCCCCAGCCACTTAAAATGAGATAAAAAATCTCAATTATTTAAATGTTTCAGCTAAAAATGATTCTACTTGTTCTGGTGATTTTGCATTAGCTGAGTGTAAGTGAGCTAATTTTTCTCCATTTTTAAATACTAATAAGCTTGGTATACCCATCACGTCGTTGTCAGCTGCAACGTCTTCAAGCTCATCACGATTAACTGTAAACCAATCGTAATCATTGTATTTTTCTTGGATAGGGTCAATCCACATATCCATTGCTTTACAGTCAGGACACCAGCCAGCTTCGAATTTCACAATAACTGGATTACTACTTTGTACAGTTTCTTTAAATGCTTCATTTGTATTAATAGGTTTCATAAATTTCTCCTTTTTAAAAATATAATTAAGCTTATTATAACGGACATTTTAAAGTTATAAAAAAAATCAGCTTATTAATTAGAGCGTTTTAGCAATAAATTTGATATATTAATGTTAACTAGTTATAGGAGGTACAGAATAATGATAAAATTTTACCAATATCCTAATTGTACTACTTGTAAAAAAGCAGCTAAGTTTTTACAAGACTACGGTGTGAGCTTTGAACCAATCGATATAGTGCAGCATACGCCCACTAAAAACGAGTTTAAAGAAATTTTAGAGGCTACAGATATCGATATAAATAAACTTTTTAATACGCACGGTGCTAAATATCGTGAATTAGGTCTTAAAGACAAAATGAGTGATCTTACTGATGATGAAAAGTTAGATTTATTATCAACAAATGGTATGTTGGTCAAAAGACCATTAGCTATTTCTGGAGACAAAGTTACAGTAGGTTTTAAAGAAGACCAATATAAAGCAACATGGTTATCTTAATTCCTTTTTTATAAAAAAAGTAATCTCTGTAAGTTGTAAATATAAATAATATATGTAAACGCTTCAACTATTGCTGTGAAAACATTATAAAAATATTAATATGTCAAGAAATAGTTGATTGTATGGTATGCATATGGCATCATTAATATGTAAAATCATTTAGGAGGGGATTCTCGTGGCAGTACCGAGTGAATTAAAATATTCTAAAGAACATGAATGGGTAAAAGTTGAAGGTAATACAGTAACTATTGGTATCACTGAATACGCTCAAGGTGAACTTGGCGACATCGTATTCGTTGAATTACCAGAAGTTGATGACGAAATTAATGAAGGCGACACTTTTGGTAGTGTTGAATCCGTAAAAACAGTTTCAGAACTATACGCGCCTGTATCAGGTAAAGTAGTTGAATCTAACGACGAGTTAGAAGATAGCCCAGAATTCGTAAATGAATCACCATACGAAAAAGCTTGGATGGTTAAAGTTGAACTAAGTGATGAAAGTCAATTAGATGAATTATTAACTGCTGAGCAATATTCAGAAATGATTGGCGAATAATATAACATTGAACTCCATGATATAATTATCTTGGAGTTTTTCTTATAGCACTGTAGATTATTGAAAACTTAGGAATTATATAAGCCTAACAAGTTCATCTTAATTTTAAAAAATGATAAATTATGGTTGTAATAATAAGAAATGTTTTAACTATGTAAATTATGTTTATTGTCACCACGGATTGTGAAGAACTAAGTAGAAAGATTTACTATCAACATTTAGAGGGTGGATGTCATGACGATACTGAACCAAGTAATTGTTGTCGAAGGAAAGTCAGACAAGAAACGAGTCAAACAGGTAATTGATCAACCGATAGAAATTATCTGCACGAATGGTACGATGGGTGTAGATAAATTAGATGAAATGATCGATACTTTATATGACAAGCAAGTATATATTCTTGTAGATTCTGATGATGAAGGTGAAAGAATACGAAAATGGTTCAAACGCTATTTAAGTGAGAGTAGACATATAAGAGTAGATAAAAAATTTTGTGAAGTTGCTCGTTGTCCTAGACCATATTTATCTAGAGTATTGGAAAAACATGGTTTTATAGTAAAGGATGAGGACAAAGTAGCGAAAGCAAGATTGGATTATATAGCTGAAAGGGTAAGTTTATTAACATGAATGTAACAAGTGAACAACGCGTTGACCTCAATAAATATATAAACGAAGATAAGTATCTTATATTTGGTTATACGCCAACATGTGGGACATGTAAGATTTCTGAACGTATGCTAGATATTGCGAATGATATTTTGAAATTACCTACAATAAAAATGGACTTAAACTTTCATCCCGATTTTAGCCAATCGTATGAAATTCAATCTGTACCAGTTTTATTAGTAATGTCAAAAGGTGAAGAGCAAAAAAGAATCTATGCGTTTCAATCGGTGCCTTATTTGTTAGAAAATTTAAAATAGTTATTGACGAAACATTAGTGCAATGGTAGGATTAAAAATAATTAAATAATGAAACTCTTATCACGAGAGGTGGAGGGATGTGCCCTACGAAGCCCGGCAACCGTCTTTAATAGAAATGGTGCCAATTCACATAAAGTTTTAAAACTTTAGAAGATGAGAGAAGCGATTTTGCTTTCTCTATACTTCGGTGAACATAGAGAAAGCATTTTTTTAATTGAAGGATTAGCAACACAAGGAGGAAACAGAATGATTGAGTTAAATCAAATAGTCAAAAAGTACAAAACGAAAAAACAGGACGTACTGGCTGTAGATCATGTTGATTTAAGTATTCAATCAGGCTCGATTTTTGGAGTAGTTGGTTTTTCAGGTGCGGGGAAAAGTACTTTAATTAGACTTTTAAATAACCTCGAACAACCGACTTCAGGAGACGTCATTATCGATGGAGATACAATTGGTAAGCTATCAAAATCACAATTAAGAAAAAAGCGTCAAAAAGTGAGCATGATATTTCAACATTTTAATTTACTATGGTCGCGTACTGTATTAAATAATATTACATTTCCATTGGAAATAGCCGGGGTACCTCGCCGTGAAGCAAAACAACGAGCAAAAGAATTAGTAGAACTTGTTGGACTAAAAGGTAGAGAAAGTGCATATCCTTCAGAGCTGTCAGGTGGTCAAAAGCAACGTGTAGGTATTGCACGTGCGTTAGCAAACGAACCAACTGTATTACTTTGTGATGAAGCGACAAGTGCTTTGGATCCACAAACAACAGATGAAATTTTAGAGTTATTATTGAAAATTAAAGAAGAAAGAAATTTGACAATAGTGATTATCACGCACGAAATGCATGTCATTAGACGTATATGCGATGAAGTAGCTGTTATGGAAAACGGTCGTGTGATTGAACAGGGTCAAGTATCCACTGTCTTTGAAAATCCACAACATGCCGTTACAAAACGCTTTGTCAAAGATGATTTAAATGATGATTTCGATGAATCTATTAGTGACTTAGTATCGCTTAATGAAGATGATTATGTTGTACGTTTGAATTTCACAGGGAATAATGCCACGCAACCACTAGTGTCATACATAACGAAAACACATAATATTGATGTGAATATATTAGAAGCTAATATTAAACATACAAAAGACGGTTCACTTGGATTCTTAGTAATTCAATTGGGCGAGGTAAATTCAGAAAAATTCGAAAAGTTCAAAAATGATTTAGAAGCGCAACATGTATCAGTGGAGGTGTTAAGACATGGGTAATTCATTGAGTGACATCCTCCGCGAGATGTTTACAATGCCAAACGTCAGCTGGGACGAAGTTTGGTTAGCGACATACGAAACAATTTATATGACAGTAATTTCGACAATTTTTGCGTTTGTATTAGGTTTAATATTAGGTGTATTACTATTTTTATCAGCTAAAAGTAAATCACCTATAGCAAGAGTTTTCTATAGCGTTGTTTCATTTATAGTTAACTTGTTTAGAGCGATACCATTTATTATTTTAATACTTTTATTAATTCCATTTACAAGTTTAGTCTTAGGCACGATTAGTGGTCCAACTGGAGCATTACCAGCTTTAATCATTAGTGCGGCGCCATTCTATGCCAGACTTGTAGAAATTGCATTTAAAGAGATTGATAAAGGTGTTATTGAAGCGGCTTGGTCAATGGGTGCTACTACTTGGACTGTAGTCAAAAAAGTACTTTTACCTGAAGCGATGCCAGCGTTAATTTCAGGTATTACTGTTACAGCGATTGCTTTAGTAGGTTCAACTGCAGTGGCCGGTGTTATTGGTGCAGGTGGTTTAGGTAACCTAGCTTATTTAACAGGTTTCACTAGAAATCAAAATGACGTTATTTTTGTTTCAACAATTTTAATCCTTATTATAGTGTTCATCATTCAATTTATTGGTGATTGGGCTACTAATAAAATTGACAAGAGATAATCTTAAAAAGGGGGACTTTTTATATGAAAAAATTATTTAGTTTAGCTTCTGTGCTTGTATTAGCGCTTGTTTTAGCAGCCTGTGGGAATAGTGGAGGTAGTGAAGATAAAAAAATTACAGTAGGTGCTTCTCCAGCCCCTCATGCTGAAATATTAGAAAAAGCCAAGCCATTATTAAAAGATAAAGGCTATGATTTGAAAATTAAAACAATCAATGATTATACAACACCGAATAAATTATTAGATAAAGGTGAATTAGACGCAAACTTTTTCCAACATACACCTTACTTAAAAACTGAGAAAAAAGATAAAGGATATAAAGTAGAATCAGCGGGTAATGTTCATTTAGAACCAATGGCTGTTTATTCTAAAAAGTATAAGAGTCTAAAAGATTTACCAAAAGGTGCCACAGTTTATGTTTCTAATAATCCAGCTGAAGAAGGCCGTTTCTTAAAATTCTTCCAAGATGCAGGATTAATTAAAATAAAAGATGGCGTGAAGATTGAAGATGCAAAATTTGATGATATCGTAGAAAACAAAAAAGATATCAAATTTAATAATAAACAATCTGCAGAATACTTACCGAAAATTTATCAAAATGAAGATGCTGATGCTGTCATTATCAACTCTAATTTTGCAATCGATCAAAAATTAAGTCCTAAAGATGATTCTATTGTATTAGAGAAAGCGAAAGACAATCCTTATGCCAATTTAATTGCTGTTAAAGAAGGGCATAAAGATGATAAAAAAATCAAAGCATTGATGGAAGTATTACAATCTAAAGAAATTAAAGATGAAATCAATAAAAAATATGATGGTGCCGTTGTACCAGCTAAATAATATTGAAGTATGCAAAGAACCCTAAAACCACAGTGGTTTTAGGGTTCTTTTTGTTTAACTTTAATTAGAAAAAGGGTAGTGTTTGAAAATTATCGAATACAAAGCATAAAAGATACACCCATCTATTTCATTTAACTCAAGATATTTATTACGCTTGTTTTTAATCTCATCATACGTTTTGATTTTTTTGTTTAGCGTAATATCTTTTAAGAATTCCAAATCTTGTAATTTATATATGCGTCTAGCGTACTCAAATACGTGTTTAAATATACTTAATGCTTCTTTGTTTACTTGATATACATAGCCTTTATTATCTATTTCATCGAATACTTTTTATGCATAAGAGAGTGTTATTTTGTTGATTAAAATGTCTTCATCGACAAATCTTTTCAAAGTGTTTAGTTTACTTAACTTTGTTTTAAATGTAACTAATTGGAATTATACAAATGCGATTCTGAAATCTTGGTATAACGACAATATAAAATCAATAGAAGATGTACAAGCTAGAAAGAATAAACGTGAAAAAACTAGTTCAAGTAATGAAGAAGATGATTGGCTTAATTCACCAGAAAGACAACAATACTTGAATGCATTTGATAATGGAGGTCCTTTATGAAAAGTATAGATGAAATGGATATGAAATCTAAATTAAAATATAGCATTGAGAAACAAGAAAATGATTTAAGATGCGAACGCTGTGGCAATCTATATGATTATGTAAGGTTTAGTAATGGTAGTGAAGTGCGTATAGGTTGTGATTGCGAAATGATTGAATTAGCTAAAAATAGCACTAGTAGGTATAAGGATAAGATTAAACGTGGAAAGATTAACAGTATTTTTAATCATTCAATGTTAAATGATGATTTGAAAAATGCTACGTTTGATAATTATATTCCGCCGAATGAGAATTTAACCAGATCAAAGCAAATTATTTAGAGATATGTATCTAAATTTTCAATGGAAAAAGAAAATAAGTGCTCATTGCTTTTGCAGGGGTCATTTGGACTAGGAAAATCGTCTAGCCCTTAATGAATTAAAGGCGCAAGGATATACTGTATTGTTCGCTGATGTTACTCAGTAAGTATCTACCTACAGAGATACTTATAATAAGCATTCTGATACGACTGAAAAAGAACTAGATACCATTATTAAAGACGTAGATTTCTTAGTTCTTGATGATTATGGAACGTCTCTTACAAACTATGGAAAATCTAAAATATTTGATGTCCTTAATCTAAGAACAGGACAAAACAATATTTTTACTACAAATAACACTGAAAAAGAATTAATGGGAGATAAAGATCTTTCAAAGATATTCTCAAGAATGATGAAAAATACAACAACTATAAAAATGTCTGGTGAAGATTACAGACTTAAAAGTCGTAAAAATTAATTTCATAAACCGGTGGCTATATACTGTAGTTTTTCATAATGTTTTCACGCAAGGGGTACCTATTTGGGTGCTCCCTTTTTGTTAAAAATTGTTAAGAAATGCAAATGTTCTGAGTATATAAGGGGGCACGTTTCGTTCTTTCATGATGATAATTGATGACAATTTAGAGTGTGGGGTGGGGGCGTGAAACGCGATGTTACAAATTGTTACGGCATTATTTGTTTCCGAAAAAAGAGTAACCAAAAGTACATGCTCAAAAAAGAGCTATAGCAAACGGACAAAAAAGTCCGATTGGATTGAAGGAAAAGTAATGTTAATCAAAAATGATTAATATTGGTCACATAAAAAAGTTTATCCAATAGTAGTTGGTTTATATCAATCGTAATATCATTTACAGTACTTTGCTAGCAAGGCAATATAGTTTAAAGTAACTTATTTAAAATAACTGATATAGATTGCAATGACAACAAAGATAGCTGCACAAATAGCATGCACGATAAAAATCGAATAGAACGTGCTCTTTCTCATTAACTTTAAGTTGTTACCTTTAGCTTTTCTATTATTATCCCAACGAAATATAGATGCCCAAAAGTAAGCGTAGATAGGTATAGCGATAATTCCTAGTATAATAGCGACGGGTAAGCTCATAATAAATCTCCTTTACTTGTTAATTTAAAATTAGTAAAACTATTCCAACAATTATAAATAAATATGCTAAGTATGGTTTTGGACCACCTAATAATTGAACTACTCCTGCAAGTATTAAAAAGATTCCAATTAATGTTTGAGGAGCTAAATGTAACGAGTAGAGGTTAAATGTTGCTCCGATATATATGTATAAACCTAATATGACAGAAAAAAACATAGTGATAAGTAACAGATACCTTTTCATAAAGACCACCAATTATAATAATGATTTGATAATAATTCTATTATTATGAGTTAGATAATGAAATTGCAATAATGTTCACGAAAGAGAACGTTAGTTCTATATATGGCATCGTGTGATTATGTATGATAAAACTATTCTATTGTTGTTATATAGGCATTTTTGTAAATGTTTAACAGTTTTAAAACAGCATTAAAAAGCGAACGTTAGTTTTTTTAAACGTGTAAAAAAGGTATAAAGTAAAATGGATTGAGGTGAAAAAACAATGACATTAGTAAAAGAAAAAAGAAGCAAACCTTACCCGATGACCACTTGCAGATACTCAACGTGATAAGAAATGCTTCGAATAAATATATTACTAAAGAAAAGATATTAAATCAATTAGGTTATGAGATAAATAGCACAAACGAACGATGGATTAGATCAGTAATTAGTAACTAAATTGAGCGACATGGGTATGCTATTGGTTGTAGCTATAAAAAGGCGCAACGTGGCTATTACATGATTAGTAATAAGGAAGAACAACAACAAGCAATGCTCAGTATACAAAGGCTTATCGATGGCAGTATGAGACGTTATGAAGCTATAAAGAAACTAGAGGTATAGTAGGTGAGTATTATTATTGATAATCAATCAGAGCTTGTATATGGCACATATGACCCACCAATGACATACGAAGTAAAAAAAGAAGTTAGTGATTATGAATTACTTACAAGATTTAATCCTTACTACATCTCAGAAAAGATAAGTGGAGCAGAAGAAGATATAGAAATGATGTATGAACGCATTTACCCACGTTTATCTAGTGATGAATACCTACATCAAATATACTATGAAGCTTTTCCGCTAGAGACATTAGCAATAGAGATAATGGAGCAAAAGCAGAAGTTGGATAAGTTTGTTCGAAAGAGTCAAAGAGACTTAAAAGCTTTTTATAAGGTGATAGGTAAGTACACTATTAATGAACAGAATGATATTAAGCGATATATGAAATCTCATGGCACCTATATACCAGATATTATAGACATATTAAAGCGCGAATTGTATAAACTAGTAACAGATAATCGCACAAAAAGAAATGAATTACGAGAAATTAAACGACGTGAGCATAATGAAGCACAAGCGAAACAAATTAAAGAAGAGGGGCAAAGTAGAAATGGCAGAATATGGATCACTTGCTGAATATGAAAAAAATTTAACTAGAATCGTTAATGAAACAGAGCCCTCAAGAATCAAGAAGGCAGATGATAAGTTGGATTATGGCGGAGATAAAGACTTTGAAAAAGTATTGGAAGATAAAAAAGTATTTTTAAAAATTAATGGATAGATAAGGAGTGACAAAATGAAAACACAACATTTATTCGATGAATATAATGATTATATTAATAATCAAGAACAAAGTATTTTAGATTTAGAACAACAAAAGCAAGAACTGGAAGCTAAAAATAAGGCGAATCAATCTAAATATAAAGAATTAATTGCTAGTGGTGAAGATGCCAAAGCAGATGACTTGTTCACTGTAATTGCAGAAGATGACAATAGATTGAAAGCCATAACTAAGCGTTTTGATACGAAAAAAGAGGTTTCACAAGACGCAAGAGACAATAAAACTATTGAATTATTGAAGCATCAAAAAGACTTACCGCATTTATATGCGAATGAAAAAGTTGAACTACTTGAAGAATTAAAAACTGTCGTAGATCAATACAATGTAGTTGTAGACAAAATTGAACGTGTAAATAAGGATTATGAAGATGAATTTTTACATTTTACTGATGTGTATCAAAGTGAGGATATATTTAAGAAGTCTCAAAATGATAAATCAATTACTCTAGCATTAAGGAATAACTTTAAAGAAACATTATACAGTGATTTTATAAATGTTAGTGAATTACCGTTCATACATCATAAAAAATTAAAATTTAAAGGTGGTAAATAGAAATGACAAATACACAATATAAATTAAATAATACTGAGAATACAATAGATAAATTAAAGAAAGCTTATAACTTAGATGATGAATTTATAGATGCAATTAAGCAATCAGTAATTGCAGATGTTAAAGCTAATATGCCTAAAAGTGAAAAGAGTTCAGGCGACAAAATACTTGAACTTGCTAAGAAAAACAGAAAAATTTAATTGTATAAAAAATTGGGCTGGGCTTATGTCTAGCCTTTTTATAAAGAGGTGATTGAATGAGTGAATTAAAGCCAAGACAAGCAAAGTTTGTCTCTGAATATCTAAAGACACTAAACTTAACACAGTCGGCTATCAAGGCAGGATACAGTCCATAGAGCGCCCACACACAAGGCAGTAGACTATTAAAGAATGAAAAAAGATAGCAAACTATCTCAATGAAGTTAAAAGCAAGGTTATTGATGATAATGTGCTTACTGCGAATGAGATACTACATCTTTTGTCTAATGCAGCAGTAGGAGAAGAACCAGAAATGAAAGAGGTAGTCACTAAACGTGGTTAATACGTGAAGAATTCAGATACAGGCAAATACAACATCATTTACAACGAAAGCGTTGAGATGATTGAAGTACCTATTAAGGTAAGTGATCGTTTAAAAACGCGTGATTTATTAGGTAAGTATCACACGTTATTTACAGATAATCATGAGCTTACTGGAGATACACCAGTAATCATTAATGTTGGTGAATGGGGTGATGAAGTAGAAGAAGAAATGGATAAGCAGTACCCTAATAGAACTAAGATTATAAATGATGTTCCGTTGGGGGATTAGTATTGTAGCCACTATCTTTATAAAAGGATGGTGGTTTAATAATTTTTTTAAAAGATTTTGAAATATATATTGTAATAAATTTTAAATGGCAGTAGTTTGTAATAGAGGAGATGATAAAATGAAAAAATATATTGAGAATATAGAAAATACCTTTGTAGGTTATTTAAGAAACATAGGTGAATATGGGGAAAATAATATTGTATTAATGGAAGAGTTAAAAAATATAATTAAAGGTAATGGGTTATGGGATGAATCTACAATTATTTATGGTATAGCATTGGATAATCCTAACGAAGTAGATCCATTAAATTATCGATATGATGTTTGTGTAGTGCTAAAAGATAAAAATATGAAGCAATTAAAATATCGTTATATTGAAGGTGGTTTATATCTTATTTTAAGAATAGAGCATACTTCACAAGCAGTGCAAAACTTGTACATGCGCTTGCATGAGCTTGTTAGTGAAAGTAGGTATGAGTATGATAATACAAGAGTGATTATGGAAAGATACATAGTAAACGTTGTAGAACAACACGAGTGTGATATATGTATACCAATTAAATATTGACTACCGTAATCATCTATTGGCAGAAATGTTAGTGGGTTATTTGTTATCGTTACATTCAATTATTAAGATTAGACATTTAGGAACATAATTCAGACATATGGGCAATAAAAAACAAATAAATAAAAGGTTATGTACAATGTGGTTGTAGGGAACTAAAAAACAGGGGGTATAGGTTTGAAAAACAAATTTTTGAAATTTAGCACTGTATTTTTAGCAAGTACGATTTTATTACAACCTTTAACAATGAGTTCAGCGCAAGTGAAAGCAGCTACTACAGAGAAAAATAATGACCAACAAGCAAAAGAAGAGTATATTAAGTATAAAGAAGCTTGGATTAAAGCAATTAATGAAATGCCAGAGAGTGATTTTAAAGACCCATCAGTTAAACAAGAATTAAAGAATAACATAGCAGCTTCAGAAGAACGTGGTAAAGCGACAATAGCTGCAAAAGCAGCAGCAGAAGGTATAAGAGCTGTAATGAAAAAGGTTGGCCAAAAAGGCTGGGATAAAATGATTAAAAAAATAGAAACTACTTCTGGTCAAGAGCTTGTAGCATTACATTACAAATCTGTAACCAATTTAGTTAACATGCTTGCACAATCTCAGAAAAAGGCAACAGTAATCATAAGTGATTATTTGCAAAAAAATGCTGGATTAAATAAAGTGGCAGCAGATGGAGTTGCAGCAACATTTGTTGCAGTCATACTATAATTTATAAATAGGAGAGTTTTTATGCCTAAGTCACAACAAGTTTTAGTAGGAATTACTTTATTCTTGCTAGCGTTTAATATAGTTATACCAGTTATAGGAGAAACATTAAATGTTGGAGCGATAGATTTTAGTTCAACTTTAATTAGATGCACTCAAGGGCTATTTATTATAATCTTTGGTATTTTTACATTTAGACAAATTAAGCGAAAAGGATTTAAGTAGCATAAGATAGAGGCTGGGACATAAACATCTCAGACTAACAAAAAAGGCAATTTCTATTGAAATAATATAGAAATTGCCTTTTTCATTATTATTTTGATTATAGTTAGCTCGTTGAGCTACTACTTTTCTTATATTAAGTGCCATTAATACAAAGCCAAGTTCTCTTTTGACTTTATTTATGCCTCTAACCGACATTCGAGTGAAACCCAAAATAGCCTTCATAAATCCAAAAACAGGTTCTACATCAATTTTTCTTTGATTGTAGATTTCTTTTGTTTCTGGTTCTGAAAGCTTTTGATTGATTTGGACTTTTAAATATTAAGGAGTGGATTGAAATGAGTCTAAAAGAAATGTGGAATTACTTATTAAATAAAAAGTGACGTACTAATGATATATTAACGATTATAGCCTGTGTGTTTGTTGTAAGTTTGGTTACAACGCCATTGGTCGGTGTACCAGTTGGTGCTATCGTCTATTTACTTTGGTTTGATAAGAATTTCAAAAAATAGGTTGAAATTAATTAGTATTTAAATTTAATACTAACAGAAAGAGTAATAAAGTATTTCCTAGCAGTTGAGTTTGAATTAAACAATTCTAAGGTGTAAAATATAATTAAGTTTTAATTGATAGATTAGCTAAGTTAAATGTAAAAGGTATGATTGTTACTTTGAATATTTAATGTTATTAGTTATAAATTATTAATTTTAACTGTAATGGGAGAACTTAAAAGAATGAGAGTCATGCATCTTGATGAAGCTCTATTATTAATATATAACATGAATGAAATATCATTTTCGCTATTGATATTTTATTATTATTAAACCCGACAATTATGTTATATGCATTTTCATTTCAGTATAGATGAAAACGTATATAAGTTATGTGTCGGGTTTTATTTGTGACATTTCACTAAATAAAAATTGAATGAAATTACTCACAATCTAGAGTTCTAAAAATCAATTTTCATTTTAATAATTCTGTCATATTAATCTAACTCTAACAAGGATATCTAGTTTAGTATTTCTTTTTGAAATTTTAAACACAACTATAGATAATTAAATACGTAAAAACCGAGACATTCATTTATGCCTCGGAATCATTTGTACTTATTTTGATTATTAAGATTGATCGTATTCGTCTTTAATATCACCGACAATGTTTTCTAAAATGTTTTCCATTGTGATAATACCAAGCGGGTTTTGTTGTTCATCTTCCACTAAAGCTATATGAATTTGGTGTGATTTCATTTGCTCTAAGACTTGATGATATTTTGAATTTAATTTGATTTTAAGAATCTTATGAGTGATTTCTGTAAGCGAGTTTATTTCATTACTTAATAGATCTTTTGCATGTATATAACCTACAATTTGTGTAGAAGTGTCTTTAATCACAGGAAATCTTGTGTAGTTTGCGTTACTTACGTATGCTTTAGTTTCGTCAATATTACTATTAATATCAATAACTGAGACTTGTTCAAGTGGCAAGTAACCATCCGCAATTTTCATTTCATCAAATGCGAAAGCACGGTTAATGTGTGTTAACTCATTTTCAGAAATTTCTCCGCCTTCATGACTTTCTTTAATTAATAGTTTTAATTCTTCTTCTGAATGATATAATTCACTTTCTTTAGCAGGTTGCATGCCAAACATTTTTAAAATTAATCTTGCCGAGCCGTTAAGAATGTATATAAATGGATAAAATAATTTGTAAAACATGATAATTGGCTTAGCAATGAGTAATGTGATTTGTTCGGCTTTTTGGATTGCAATTGTTTTAGGTGCCATTTCACCAACCACAACGTGTAAATAAGTTGCAATTACAAACGCACTAATTAATGTGAATATATGAATCATTGTTTCTGAAAGGCCTAAGCTACTAAAAATAGGATGTAATAAAAACTCAAACGTAGATTCACCGACCATACCAATACCTAAAGCTGTAATTGTTATACCGAGTTGACAAGCAGCGAGATATTCATCTAAGTGTGATACTACTTTTTGTGCGGCAACTGCTTTTTTATTTTCTGCATTCGCAAGTGAGTTAATCCTTGATGTTCTAACTTTAACGATTGCGAATTCTGTGGCCACAAAGAATGCGGTTAAAGCTAATAATAAAATAAATGTAATTAAACTAATAAAGGTTCCCAAAAATTAATTAATTCCTCCGATATATTGTTATTCAATCATTTCTGATTGGTATTCTATTATATAAAAAGTACAGGTTCATAGCTAGTGTAAAGAATTACTTTATGTGAAATAAGATGGTTGAACGATAATGAATGGCTATTAATTTAATTTGTAAATAAATGCAATACCAATTAAAAAATCATTAGTCATCTGCTGTAATTTTTCCTAATTTATAACTTATAATAAATCCTAATATAAGTGTAATGATTGAAATTATCCAAGTTATAAAAGTGCCAGGTAGACCTGGGAACACTGCATAAAGTGAGCCAACTACAAAGCCTATAATAAGGGCGTATGTGAGAAACGTATAATAGGATAGTAAATACTGAATTAATTTACTTGAGAATAAAAATCCACAAATAATACCCAAGCCTACAGTTAATAAAACAGGTACTGCTGCAAAGTTTAATGACAGAAATTCTGAAATAGCAAACATTACTGTGCCATAAACGCCAAAGACGAGTAACATGAACGAACCTGATATACCAGGTAGTAACATAGCACTAGAAGCACAAACACCCGCTATAAAATATTTGATCATTAAACCGAAATCTAATGTTAAAGTTTCTCCAGCGTGTTTATCTCCATTATTTAGCAAAGTAATAACCACTATAATAATGATACCTAATAACAACAATATATAGTGCTGTATACTAAACGTTTGTTTGAATTTAGAAGTTTTCAATAGATAAGGAATAATTCCTCCGATAAGTCCAACAAAAAAGAACATTGTTGGTACTGTATGTGAGCTAAGTAAATAATTAATAAGTTTACTTAATACTCCAATTGCGATAACCATACCCAGACCAATAGGAATTAAAAATTTCAGACTTTCCCAAAATCGTTTTGAAAAAATCCCACTAACGGAACGTATGAAATCATCATAGATACCTAGCAACAGTGCAATTGTTCCACCGCTTACTCCAGGGACTAAATCAGTCGTGCCCATTGCAAAACCTTTCCATAAATTAGACCATTTAATTTTTGACATATCTTTCTCCTTTTTTAATAATGTAGTAATGATATTAGCATAAAAAAATGAAATACAATATTATAAACACTAAGAAGCTAAATGATGTAGATACCATATTTATAATGTGGATTAATGTAAAAAAGAGAATTTATTGCATTGAGAACATTAAGGATATTTTTATCATTTACAGAAAACATAGTAATATTATCGAAAATTATTGTGTTTTAATAACGATTTTAATTTAGCACTAGAAAAGGTTTATATTCATATATAACTACGTTATAATTAGATGATGTAACAAGTGCTCAGTCTTTTGACTGTAGATTAAAATTATTATAAACTAGATAGGAAAAACATATCATATAATACGGAGGGAATATGTATGCCATCAACATTAGAAATTAAAGACCTACATGTGTCTATAGAAGATAAAGAGATTCTAAAAGGTGTTAATTTAACAATCAACACAGGTGAAATACACGCAGTTATGGGACCAAATGGTACTGGTAAATCAACATTATCATCAGCAATCATGGGTCATCCAAGCTTTGAAGTAACAAAAGGGGAAGTAATCTTAGACGGCGTTAATATCTTAGAATTAGAAGTTGACGAACGTGCAAAAGCCGGTCTTTTCTTAGCAATGCAATATCCATCAGAAATCACTGGTGTAACAAATGCAGACTTCATGCGTTCAGCAATAAATGCTAAACGTGAAGAAGGTGAAGAAATTAATTTAATGCAATTTATCAAAAAACTTGATAAAGAAATGGATTACTTAGATATCGATCAAGATATGGCACAACGTTACTTAAATGAAGGTTTCTCTGGTGGTGAGAAGAAACGTAATGAAATTCTTCAATTAATGATGTTAGAACCAAAATTCGCTATTTTAGATGAAATTGACTCAGGTTTAGATATTGATGCATTAAAAGTTGTTTCTAAAGGAATCAACCAAATGCGTGGAGACGAATTTGGCTCATTAATTATCACGCACTATCAACGTCTATTAAATTACATTACGCCTGATCATGTTCACGTTATGTATGGCGGTAAAGTAGTTACTTCTGGTGGTCCAGAATTAGCTAAGCGTCTTGAAGAAGAAGGTTACGAATGGGTTAAAGAAGAGTATGGTGCTACAGAATAAGTCTCAACTCATATTAAACATATTAATTTAGATGAAGATTTAAGGTCTTGATTTATACCGATGAATTAAATCATACAATCATCAAATGGGAGGAAAAAAGTATGACGACTGAAACTTTGAACATTTCTGAAGCGCAACTAGTTGAATATTCACAAGCCCATAATGAACCTACTTGGCTAACAGAATTACGTAAAGAAGCGTTAAAATTAACTGAAACTTTAGAAATGCCAAAACCAGATAAAACAAAAATTAACAGATGGGATTTTGACTCATTTAAGCAACACGAAACAATAGGTAGCGTATATCATACGTTAGAAGAATTACCAGAAGCAGTAAAAGATATTATCGATATAGATAATTCTGAGAATTTGATTATTCAACATAATAATACATTGGCTTTTACTAAAGTTTCTGATTCTGCAAAAAATGATGGCGTTATTGTTGAAGGTTTATCTGAGGCATTAGTTAATCATCCAGATTTAGTAAAACAATATTTCATGAATGAAACTGTTACTGTTGATGAACACAGATTAACAGCATTACACACAGCATTATTAAACGGTGGCGTATTTGTATATGTACCTAAAAATGTAGTTGTAGAACATCCAATTCAATATGTTGTCTTACATGACGATGAACAAGCAAGTTTCTACAATCATGTCATTATTAGCACAGAGGAAAGTGCAGAAGTGACATATGTTGAAAACTATCTATCAAATGCTAGCGGAGAAGGCAACCAATTGAATATCATTTCAGAAGTAAATGCAGGAGCAAACTCAAAAATCACTTATGGTTCTGTAGATTATTTAGATAAAGGCTTTACTGGTCATATTATCCGCCGTGGCGTTACTCAAGCAGATGCTACAATTAATTGGGCACTTGGACTTATGAATGAAGGTAGCCAGATTATTGATAATACAACAAACTTAATTGGTGACCGTTCAGAAAGTGAATTAAAATCTGTTGTTGTTGGTACAGGTAGCCAAAAAGTTAATTTAACATCAAAAATTGTTCAATATGGTAAAGAAACAAATGGCTATATTTTAAAACACGGTGTTATGCTTGAAAGTGCCTCAACAGTATTTAATGGTATTGGATACATCAAACATGGTGGCGCTAAATCAAATGCTAACCAAGAATCTCGTGTATTGATGTTATCTGAAAATGCTCGTGGGGATGCTAACCCAATTTTATTAATTGATGAAGATGATGTAGAAGCAGGACACGCAGCTTCAGTTGGCCGCGTAGACCCAGAGCAATTATACTACTTAATGAGTCGTGGTATTTCTCGTAGAGAAGCAGAGCGCCTAGTTATTCATGGTTTCTTAGATCCAGTAGTTCGTGAACTACCAATTGAAGATGTTAAACGTCAATTACGTGAAGTAATTGAATTAAAAGTAAATAAATAGAGTTAAAATTGAAGTTAAGACAATAGTAATTAAAGCGGGAAGTCCAATTTTGACCGTAGCGATAAAAATAGTATAACGATCTATCAATTGTGACTGAACCTTTGCTAAGGTCTGCATATTGATTTTTAATAAAGGAAGGCCTGTGAGTAATTTGACTGATACTTTAAATGTTACTGAAATTATAAAAGATTTTCCAATTCTCAATCAACAAGTTAATGGCAATCGCTTGGCTTATTTAGATACAACTGCTACTAGTCAGACACCCGTGCAAGTTATTGATGCAATGGCTGATTATTATAAACGTTATAATTCAAATGTACATCGTGGTGTACACACATTAGGGTCATTAGCGACAGATGGTTATGAAAGTGCTCGTGAAACAGTGAGACGTTTTATTAATGCAAAATACTTTGAAGAAGTCATTTTCACTAGAGGTACAACAGCATCAATAAATATTGTCGCTCACAGTTATGGGGATGCTAACATTTCAGAAGGCGATGAAATTGTCGTCACGGAGATGGAACATCATGCTAACATCGTGCCATGGCAACAATTGGCTAAGCGTAAAAATGCATCATTAAAATTTATCCCAATGACTGACGACGGAGAATTAGCAATTGAAGATGTCAAAGCTACAATTAATGATAATACAAAAATTGTAGCTGTAGCACACGTGTCTAACGTACTTGGTACAATTAATGATATCAAAGCTATAACAGAAGTTGCACATGAACATGGGGCAATTATTAGTGTAGATGGTGCACAAGCTGCGCCTCACATGGCATTGGATATGCAAGAATTAGATGTTGATTTTTACAGCTTTAGTGGTCATAAAATGCTCGGTCCAACAGGTATTGGTGTTTTATATGGTAAGCGCGCATTACTTAATAAAATGGAACCAATTGAATTTGGCGGAGATATGATTGATTTTGTAGGCAAATATGAAGCTTCATGGGCTGACTTACCTACTAAATTTGAAGCTGGTACACCATTAATAGCTCAAGCAATTGGCTTAGCTGAAGCGATAAGATATATAGAAAACTTAGGTTTTGAAGAAATCCAACAACATGAAACAGCACTAACACAGTACGCTTACGACAAGATGTCAGAGATAGATGGTATTGAAATTTATGGACCTGCGAAAGAAAGACGTGCTGGTGTCATTACTTTCAATATGACTGATGTTCATGCGCATGATGTAGCAACTGCGGTAGATACTGAAGGAGTGGCTGTAAGAGCTGGGCATCACTGTGCACAACCACTTATGAAGTGGTTGAATCAATCTTCTACTGCACGCGCAAGTTTTTATATTTATAATACACAAGAAGATATTGACCAACTCGTCGAAGCGTTGAAACAGACGAAGGAGTTTTTCTCATATGAATTTTAATAATTTAAATCAGTTGTATCGTTCAGTGATTATGGATCATTATAAAAGTCCGAGAAATAAAGGTACTTTAGATAATGGTTCTATGACCGTTGATATGAATAATCCAACGTGTGGGGACCGTATTCATCTTACGTTTGATATTGAAGATGGTTTCATAAAAGATGCTAAATTTGATGGGGAAGGTTGTTCAATTTCCATGTCTAGTGCTTCAATGATGACCGAAGCCGTAAAAGGTCATTCATTAGCAGATGCTATGAAAATGAGCCAAGAATTTTCTAAAATGATGCTTGGTGAAGATTATGAAATTAGCGAAGATATGGGTGATATTGAAGCCTTACAAGGCGTTGCTCAATTCCCTGCACGTATTAAATGTGCCACATTAGCATGGAAAGCACTCGAAAAGGGTACAGTTGAAAAAGAAGGCAATACTGAAGACTAAGATTAAACTGAAGTCGATGCATTGACAATGTGTAAAATTCCATTCAAACTAGGAATTACAACATGATAGCTAATGTAGCTAAAGGTTTAATACATTGCCTATTTAAATAGCATATAAAAAGTAATACACAAATGATTTTGCACGTAAGTCGTTTTTAATATATAAAAGGAGTGATTTAAATGGCTAAAAAAGCACCTGATGTTGGGGATTATCAATATGGTTTCCATGATGAAGATGTTTCCATTTTTAGATCAGAACGTGGTTTGACGGAAAATATTGTCCGTGAAATTTCAAGCATGAAAGATGAACCAGAATGGATGCTTAACTATAGATTGAAATCATTAAAACAATTCTACAAAATGCCTATGCCACAATGGGGTGGAGACTTATCTGAATTGGACTTTGATGACATCACATACTATGTTAAACCATCTGAAAATACAGAACGTTCGTGGGATGAAGTACCTGAAGAAATCAAACGTACTTTTGATAAATTAGGTATTCCTGAAGCAGAACAAAAATACCTTGCTGGTGTTTCTGCACAATATGAATCTGAAGTTGTTTACCATAATATGGAAAAAGAACTTGAGGATAAAGGAATTATCTTTAAAGATACAGATAGTGCATTAAGAGAAAATGAAGAGTTATTCAGACAATATTTCTCAACAGTTGTACCTGCTGCTGACAACAAGTTCTCAGCATTAAACTCAGCTGTTTGGTCTGGTGGTTCATTCATTTATGTACCTAAAAACATTAAATTAGATACGCCATTACAAGCATATTTCCGTATTAACTCTGAAAATATGGGACAATTTGAACGTACATTAATTATCGCTGATGAAGGTGCATCTGTTAACTATGTTGAAGGTTGTACAGCTCCTGTTTACTCAACGAGCTCACTACACTCAGCAGTAGTTGAAATCATCGTTCATAAAGACGCACATGTTCGTTATACAACAATCCAAAACTGGGCAAACAACGTTTATAACTTAGTTACAAAACGTACGTTAGTTCATGAAAATGGTAACATGGAATGGGTTGATGGTAACTTAGGTTCTAAATTAACGATGAAATATCCAAACTGTGTATTAATGGGTGAAGGTGCCAAAGGTAGTACTTTATCTATTGCATTTGCAGGTAAAGGACAAGTACAAGATGCTGGTGCTAAGATGATTCATAAAGCGCCAAATACTTCTTCAACAATTGTTTCTAAATCAATTTCTAAAGATGGCGGTAAAGTTGTTTATCGTGGTATCGTTCACTTTGGACGTAAAGCTAAGGGCGCACGTTCAAACATCGAATGTGATACTTTAATCTTAGATAATGAATCTACTTCAGATACAATCCCATACAACGAAGTATTCAACGATAATATTTCTTTAGAACACGAAGCGAAAGTTTCAAAAGTATCTGAAGAACAATTATTCTACTTGATGAGTCGTGGTATTTCTGAAGAAGAAGCGACTGAAATGATTGTAATGGGCTTCATTGAACCATTTACAAAAGAATTGCCAATGGAATATGCGGTTGAGATGAACCGTTTAATTAAATTTGAAATGGAAGGTAGTATCGGATAGGTTTGAGCCCCGTCCTTTCAACCTTTTAATATGAAAAAAGCGCGATTGATACCATTTTGATACCATTTACTTTTAAATGTTGTCGAATATGCGTATTATATCGTGCTTTTTTGTATATAAATGACTATAAGGTTGTATTGTCTGCCTCTATGACAAACACCCTTTTAATTTTGAAAATAAGGAAATTGAAAGGAACATATAGTTTTTACTTTTGAAGGGAATAAAACGTGACAGAGCAAAGATTAAATGAAATACAATTAACACGCGTTAAAAAGGATGAATTCGAAGCTTTCAAAAAACAATCTTCATTGTCATTTTTGAATGGCCTTAAAGAAACTTTCCCTGAACAAGAACATCCAGAAAATTTTGCACCAGTTCCATCAGAACAAGATTATAATAAATCTTTTTATTCAGATAATCCCCATATTTATTATTTTTATTTAAATGGTGAGAATATTGGTGGTGCTATCTTTGAAATTGATAAAGAAAATAAAAGAAACCATGTCGATACATTATATATTAATGACAATGCTCATGAACAAGGGATTGGGGCTAAAGTTTGGAAAGCGATTGAAAATCATTTTCCAGAAACTAAAGTTTGGGAATTACATACACCTTATTTTGAAAAGCGTAATATCCATTTCTACATAAATAAATGCAATTTTCATATTACAGGATTTTATAAAGAAATGTTTGATGTGAATGGAGTTGAAAAAGAATTTGAGTTCTTTAAATTTGAAAAAGTTATGATCTGAATTGTTTAGATTTTGCACTTGTGTGTTATCAAATCTAAGGTTGATAGCAAATGAATCATTTTAGTAAAAATGATGACTGTATTTGTTTGAAGCTGAACGATAGCTCTCTATTCTGATAGGTATTTTTTATCTATAGACATTCTATAACTTTGTTGCAGTGTTACTTTTGTTATATGATTGTTATTCTACTATATTATTATCCTTAGAATAATTTATTTATCTGAGTTGAATAGCTCTCAATATATCTGCTTTTAACATAAAACGATTTGAAATATTACTAGAATAGCGCGTTTATAAAGTAACTAAAGTGGGAAAAAATATGAAAGTGAATTTATTAATCAAGCTTATTAAAGGAGTCATGAATTATGGTTATTGGTATAATCATACTTTTGTTTGTTTCATTTTTCTTTTCGGGAAGTGAAACCGCATTAACTGCTGCAAACAGGATGAAAATACAAACAGATGCTCAAGAGGGAAATAAAAAAGCGGGAAAATTATCAAAATTATTAACAAAACCGAGTGAATTTATCACAGCAATACTGATTGGAAATAATATTGCGAATATTATTTTACCTACATTAGTTACAATATTAGCAGTAGATATGGGTTTAAATGTTGGTATTGCAACGGCAGTAACAACAGTAGTAATCATCGTTATTTCAGAAGTTATTCCTAAGTCAATTGCAGCTACATATCCAGATAGAATTTCACGTTTAGTGTATACACCTATATCGTTTTTCGTCTTAATATTTAAACCAATCACTAAAATTCTTAATGCTATCACAGATGCAATTAACCGATTTTTATCTAGAGGACAGGAAGAGCAACAACGTTATTCAAAAGAAGAGATTAGACAGATGGTTACTATTGCAGGTAGCGAAGGGGCTTTTAATGAAATGGAACGTAATCGTATTCAAGGGGTTATGGATTTCGAACAGTTAAAAATCACTGATATTGATACTACGCCTCGCATAAATGTTACTGCCTTTTCTTCAGATATTTCATATAAAGAAGCTTATGAGACTGTGGTTTCTAATCCATATACACGTTATCCTGTATATGGTAAAGATATCGATCAAATTATAGGTATCTTTCACTCAAAATATTTATTAGCTTGGAGCCGTGAACCTGAGAATGATATTTTAAAATATACTTCCGAGCCTTTATTTGTAAATGAGCATAATCGTGCTGAATGGGTGTTGAGAAAAATGACAGTTTCACGTAAACATCTAGCTATTGTTCTAGATGAATATGGTGGTACGGAAGCTATTGTTTCTCATGAAGACCTTATTGAAGAAATGTTAGGCATGGAAATAGAAGATGAGATGGATGAAGAAGAAAATGAAAAATTAGAAGAACAAATGAAAGCGTTCAATAAAAATAATATATGATTATTAGCGCAATTTAATGGTGTTATTTTGTTAAAAAGGCAAAGGGGCAGATAAAATGGAATTATCGTCTAGAGTTACTAAATTATTAAATATTAAATATCCAATTATACAAGCTGGCATGGCAGGATCGACCACGCCTGAATTAGTCGCGACAGTGAGTAATAGTGGTGGATTAGGAACGATTGGCGCAGGATATTTTAGTGCAGAGCGACTGGAAAAAGAAATCACTTATGTTCAACAATTAACTGATTTACCATATTCAGTGAATTTGTTTGTGCCTAGTGATAAGTTATTTATTCCTGAAAAAGTAGAGCACATGAATGCTTGGTTAAAACCATATCGCAGAGCATTAAATATAGATGAACCTATTGTTAATATAAGTGAGAAACAGCAGTTTGAGGATACGATTGATATGGTAATTGAAAAGGGTGTGCCTGTAGTTTCGTTTACATTCGGCATCCCTAATCAATCAATACTTACTAGATTAAAAGAAAGAAATATTAAAGTCATAGGTACGGCTACCAGTGTGGAGGAAGCAATTGCTAATGAAAGTGCCGGCATGGATGCCATCATAGCCCAAGGTAGTGAAGCAGGAGGACATAGAGGTGCGTTTACAGAAACATCTAGCAATCTTACGCCACTCATAGGCACGATGTCACTCGTACCTCAAATTGTTGATCAAGTGAATATACCTGTCGTTGCAGCAGGTGGTATTATGGATGGCAGAGGTATGGTCGCTAGTATGATTTTAGGCGCTGAAGGCATACAAATGGGTACGGCATTTTTAACATCCGAGGAAAGTGGTGCAAGCCAGCTTTATAAAAATGCAATACAACATAGTAAGGAAACGGATACTGTAGTTACAAATGTCTTTACCGGAAAACCTGCGAGAGGTATAGACAATGAATTTATTCATAAGATGAATGAGTACAATGAAGATATCCCAGACTATCCTATACAAAACCAATTGACTAGCGCAATTCGCAAAGAAGCGGCTCGAGAAGGTAATGCGCAGTGGACACATTTATGGAGTGGTCAAAGTCCTAGATTGGCACAATGTTCATCGGCATCAACATTGATGGAACGTCTTGTACAACAAGCAAATCAATTATTGAATCAGTAAGTATCTATAAATATAATGGGAAAATTACTTATTAGCTTATACTTTAGTTTAAAATATTTTTTGAAAAATAGTAATTATAAGAAATAAGAAGTAGTATTGAAATCAACTTTAATTTTTTGATTTCAATACTACTTCTTATTTTTGAAATTTATCGTCCTCTATAAATAGCATGTCATTATTTATTTAAACACTTCGAATAAGAGATGGAGCATCAACGGTTATTTTTTAAGTTATAGTAAATTGAATTTAATCAAGTGAATCCACTAAAACATATATGGTATCATTAACTTGGTGATACTATGATAAATATAGGTTTAACGGGTTGGGGTGACCATGATTCGTTATATGAAGACTTGCAGCGTAAGACAGATAAATTAGTTACATATGCAAGTCATTTTCCAATCGTAGAATTGGATGCAACGTATTATGCAATTCAGCCTGAGAGGAATATTAGAAAATGGATTAAAGAAACACCTGAAAGGTTTAAATTTATAGTTAAAATACATCAAGCATTAACTTTACATGCAGATTATCATGACTTTGCAGAGACAAGGCAAATCTTAGTAGATCAATTTAAAACAATGTTGCAACCATTAAAAGATGAAAATAAACTCGCAATGGTATTGGTACAATTTCCTCCCTGGTTTGATTGTACTGTTCAAAATATAAAGTATATTCGTTATATTCGAGCACAATTAGAAGCCTTTCCTGTATGTGTAGAATTTAGACATCAGTCTTGGTTTAATGAGTCTTTTAAAGAAGAAACTTTGGCGTTTTTAACACAACAAAATATTATTCACGTAGTTTGTGATGAACCTCAAGTTGGTCAAGGTTCTGTGCCGATGGTTAATCGCATTACGAATGAAACAGCATTTGTACGGTATCATGGGAGAAATGTACATGGGTGGACTAAAAAAGATATGACGGATGAAGCATGGAGAGAAGTAAGGTATTTGTATGATTATAGTGAACAAGAATTAAAAGCATTAATTGATAAAGTGAAAGTACTAGAACATAAAGCCAAAAATATTTACGTCGTTTTTAATAATAATTCTGGTGGACATGCGGCCCAAAATGCTAAAACTTATCAACGGTTATTGGGCATAGACTATCAGGGGTTGGCACCACAACAATTAAAATTATTTTAGGAGCGATTGGATGTTAACAATAATAGTATTGATTTTAATTGGTAGTTTATCAGCAATTTTAGGTTCATTAGTTGGTATTGGTGGCGGGATAATAATCGTACCTACACTCGTTTATTTGGGTGTTGATCATGATTTGCTTGAAGGTATAACGCCTCAAATCGCTATAGGTACTTCATCAGTTATATTAATAGTAACTGGACTATCATCGACGTTGGGGTATTTGAAAACTAAACAAGTTGATGTGAAAAATGGTTCGATATTTTTATTTGGTTTGCTACCTGGGGCGCTCATTGGTTCTGTAATAAGTCGTTACTTAACATTAACATCTTTTAACTTGTATTTTGGTTTATTTTTAATTTTAGTAGCAAGTTTGCTTGTAATACGAAAGAAAATAAAACCATTAAAAATATTTGCTAAAGCAAAATATGAACGGAGCTATATTGATGGTTATGGTAAGCAATATTTTTATCATGTGCCACCTTTGATTTCGTTTATCGCAACATTATTTATTGGCATATTAACAGGGTTATTAGGCATAGGTGGTGGCGCTTTGATGACGCCATTAATGTTAATTGTATTTAGATTCCCACCACATGTGGCTGTCGGTACAAGCATGATGATGATATTCTTTTCTAGTGTTATGAGTTCAATAGGCCATATTGCACAAGGACATGTGGCCTGGTTATATGCAATTGTCCTAGTGTTTGCAAGTTATTTTGGTGCAAAGATTGGCGTGAAAATTAATCACTCGGTAAAATCAGAGACCGTTGTAATATTATTGCGTACAGTAATGTTAATTATGGGTATATATTTAATAATTAAATCATTTTTATAAAACAAAGGAGGGGAACTACAGATGAAATTAACAATTTATCATACAAATGACATACATAGTCACTTACATGAATATGCACGAATTACAGAGTATTTGATTCAAGAGAGACCAAAGTTACAGCATCATTCACTTTATTTAGATATTGGCGACCATGTAGATCTTTCGGCACCCGTCACAGAAGCAACCATGGGTATCAAAAATGTCGAATTATTAAATGCAGCGCATTGTGATATCGCTACGATTGGAAATAATGAAGGTATGACAATCTCTCATGATGCATTAAACACTTTATATGACAATGCTACATTCGATGTTACTTGTGCGAATGTCTTTGACGAACAAGGGTGTTTACCACGTAATATGTCATCATCATTCATAAAAGTTATAGACGGGGTACGCATACTATTTATTGCGGCTACCGCTCCATTCACTCCTTTTTATCGAGCTTTAGATTGGATTGTTACAAATCCTTTAGCAGCAATTAAAGATGAAATAAAAGCTAATGAAGGTGCCTATGATTTACTTGTGATTATGAGCCATGTTGGTGTATTCTTTGACGAAAAATTATGTCAAGAAATCCCAGAAATTGATTTGATTTTAGGTAGTCATACACACCACTATTTTGAAAATGGTGAAATTAACAATGGTGTATTAATGGCTGCAGCAGGAAAATACGGGCATTTTTTAGGGGAAGTCACTCTAGAAATTGAAAATAATAGCATAATTAAAAAAGAAGCAACACTTCATCCAGTCGATGGATTGCCAGAAGTTGAGACTCATTTTGATGAAGAAGGAAAAATGTTGTTAAATGATTCAGTGATTGATCAACCAATTTCATTGCCTAGAAGAACAGATACCATTACTCAAACGGCTCATATTTTAGCAGAAAGTATTTTTGAATTTACAAATGCAGATTGTACAATTATTAACGCAGGACTTATCGTAAATGGCATAGATGCAGAGCGTTTAACCGAGTATGATATACATCAAATGTTACCTCATCCAATAAACGCAGTTCGCATTAGATTAAGTGGTCTAGAGTTAAAAAATATAATAATCAAAAGTCAAAAGCAAGAATATCTTAATGAACACGCCCAAGGTTTAGGCTTTAGAGGTAATATTTTTGGCGGTTATATATTATATAATTTAGGATTTATTGAGTCTGAGTCACGTTACTTTATCAATGGTGAATTAATACATGATGATGAGACATACATTTTAGGAACGATAGATATGTATACGTTTGGACGTTATTTTCCTACTTTAAAAGATCAGCCCACAGATTACTTAATGCCGGAGTTTTTAAGAGATATCTTCAAAGAAAAATTATTGGAATATTAAAATATGACTTTATACGTTTTAATTTACCTGAATTTTCGTTATAATGATTAAAGATTTCAAATCAGGAGGATTGTGCGGTTATGGCTACTAAAAATGAAGAGATTTTACGTAAACCAGATTGGTTGAAAATAAAGCTAAATACTAACGAAAACTACACTGGTCTTAAGAAAATGATGCGCGAAAAGAATTTACATACAGTTTGCGAAGAGGCAAAGTGTCCAAATATACATGAATGTTGGGGAGAACGTCGTACAGCTACGTTTATGATTTTAGGTGCAGTATGTACACGTGCTTGCCGCTTCTGTGCAGTTAAAACAGGACTTCCAAATGAATTAGATTTAGATGAACCAGAGCGCGTGGCAGAATCTGTTGAATTAATGAATTTAAAGCACGTTGTTATTACTGCAGTGGCTCGTGATGACTTAAGAGATGCAGGATCAAATGTATACGCTGAAACTGTACGTAAAGTACGTGAGCGTAATCCTTTCACATCAATAGAAATCTTGCCTTCAGATATGGGCGGAGACTATGATGCATTAGAAACTTTAATGGCGTCAAAACCAGACATTTTAAACCATAACATCGAAACAGTCCGCCGTTTGACACCAAGAGTTCGTGCTAGAGCAACTTATGATCGTACGTTAGAGTTCTTAAGACGTTCTAAAGAATTACAACCTGATATCCCAACAAAATCAAGTCTTATGGTTGGATTAGGCGAAACACACGAGGAAATCTATGAAACAATGGACGACCTACGTGCTAATGAAGTTGATATTTTAACAATTGGTCAATATTTGCAACCTTCACGTAAACATTTAAAAGTTGAAAAATATTATACACCATTAGAATTTGGTAAATTAAGAAAAGTTGCAATGGACAAAGGATTTAAACATTGCCAAGCAGGGCCACTTGTGAGAAGCTCATACCATGCCGACGAGCAAGTAAACGAAGCGGCTAAAGAAAAACATCGTATTGGTGAAGAACAACTTGGTACAGAAATAGGTAAGCATTTAAATAAATAAGTTAATTAAAGACTTAGTTCATTTGTTTCAGTTGCGCTTATGCGTAATATTAATGAGCTAAGTCTTTCTTAGAAATCAAATATAATTATATACAAATCAAAAAACTATTAATTAACGAATTAACTAGTGATTAATAGTATTTGATGCGTTTAGATTAGGTGAATAACATGATAAAGTTAAATGGACAATATTTTGAAGTTTTAGAAGATTATAGAGAATGTTTTGATGAAGAAACATTTGTAAATCGCTATTCAGATATATTGGATAAATATGATTTTATTGTTGGAGATTTTGGTTATGACCAACTAAGATTAAAAGGGTTTTATAAAGATTCTAATAAGAAAGCAGAATTAAGTAAACGTTTTTCAACAATTCAAGATTATTTATTGGAATATTGTAATTTTGGTTGCCCGTACTTTATATTAAGACGTATTCCAGAAACAGAAATGAAAAATTATATAGAGACAAATGACATTAATGAAACGGATTTAGAAGAAGATAAGTTACATGATGTTAAAATCAAGCCTAGTATTCAAGATACTGAAAAATAATAATTTTTGTTAAGTGGTATCGTAATTAATATTTACAATTTACTTGAGTATTGGATGAAATTGTAAAGTATATAAAGTGTGTTTTGAAAATAAATTTAGTATATAAACAGAATAGTCGCTATTAAAAAAGCAACTCCATTCCAAAAATGAATGAAGTTGCTTTTTTGATTTACATTATACATGCGTATATTTACAGAGAATGGAATTAGAAGAGATAAATACGAGCGCTTTAACTTAAATAATTATTCTCGATATTAGCTAAGTATATAAAAGTAGTGTTTAATTATTGAATAACTTCATTAAGATATTCGGAAATTTCATTGCCTTCATCTTCACTAACACCTAATATATGAGCAATATAACCTTCTTCTTCTAAATCATCGGTACCAATTATACCGAATTGATTTGTTTGCATATTTAATACAATCGTTTTACCGAAATGACGATTTGTTTGGACTAACATTAAGTCGTAGCGACTATGTTCACCTACAAAACCAACAAATTGCACCTGAGCTGATTCATCATCATCATAAAGATACATATCAATCACTTTCAAACACTCCTTACTTCTTCTATTTTATAATTCTAGTTTTTTAGATATTTAATTTAGTTAAAAAGTCTTAATTTACAGTATAACCATAAATGAATTTGACTGCAAAGGTATGGTATGATGACATTGATAGGGGTGAAAAGATGTATTTCGTGAATAAAGATCAATTAAATACAAAATTAAATTACTTGCAACAACTTATTCAAGATTATCCGCAAAACAAAGATAATGTTTATGCGTTCGAACGCATAGCTCAAATGTTTATTGAATCAGCAGTAGACATTGGCAACATGATTATTGATGGTTTTATCTTAAGAGACCCAGGAAATTATAAAGACGTAATAGATAT
>ERZ1023255.49-NODE-49-length-32092-cov-14.643724_pt1 | contig 32092 bp, 32 predicted proteins | sample MGYA00380459_ERZ1023255 | MGnify/ENA primary metagenome ERZ1023255 (study PRJEB33173, sample SAMEA4830368) | metagenome | study: EMG produced TPA metagenomics assembly of the PRJEB25223 data set... | reverse complement strand
ATTTTTTGTCCTACAGCTGCTTGTACAGGAACTTCGAACTGTTGTCTAGGTATCAGCGTTTTAAGTTTCTCAACTAAAGCTTTCCCACGATCGTATGCAAATTCTTTATGCACGATAAAGCTTAGAGCATCAACTTTCTCGCCATTTAACAAGATATCCATCTTCACTAGATCACTTTCTTTATTATCGATAAATTCATAATCGAATGAAGCGTAGCCTTTAGTATTAGATTTTAACTGATCAAAGAAGTCAAACACTACCTCTGATAATGGAATTTCATAAATGATATTCACACGGATATCATCCATATATTCCATATTTATAAACTGACCACGTTTACGTTGGCATAGTTCCATGACTGCACCTACGTAGTCATTTGGCACCATCATAGTCGCGCGCACAAATGGCTCATATATTGTTTCTATCTTATCTCTATCAGGCATGTTTGCAGGATTATCTACCGTTACTTCATCACCCGTCTTTAAGATACATTCATATATTACTGAAGGTGCTGTAGCAATAAGTTCTATTCCAAATTCACGTTCAATACGCTCTTGGATAATCTCCATATGTAGCATACCTAAAAAACCTGTACGATAACCAAATCCTAAAGCTTGTGATGATTCTGGTTCAAATTCTAATGAGGCATCATTTAACTGTAATTTTTCTAATGCTTCTCTTAAATCATTATAATCTTTGTTATCTATTGGGAACAGCCCACAGAAGACCATTGGGTTCATTTTTTTGTAACCTTGTAAAGGTTGAGCTGCAGGTCTATTTGCGTGAGTGATGGTATCCCCTACACGTGAATCATCTACATTCTTAATGCTGGCGATAATATAACCTACATCACCGACAGTCAATTCGTCAACTTGCAATTGTTTCGGTGTATTGATACCCACTTCAGTCACTTCGAATTCTTTACCAGTAGCCATCATCTTAATACGGTCTCCTGCTTTTACAATACCTTCCACCACCCTAATAGAAGATATAACTCCTCTATATGGGTCATATTCTGAATCGAATATAAGTGCTTTTAAAGGTTCTTCTGGATCTCCTTCTGGAGGTGGCACAACTTCAACGATTTTTTCCAAAATGTCTTCAATACCAATATTTGATTTTGCACTTGCTAGTACGACATCATCTTTATCGATACCGATAACATCTTCTAATTCTTGTTTTACTCGTTCAGGTTCTGCTGCTGGTAAATCTATTTTATTGATAACTGGTAATAATTCTAAATCATTATCAAGTGCCAAGTACACATTCGCTAAAGTTTGTGCCTCTATTCCTTGTGCTGCATCCACAACTAATATCGCACCTTCACATGCTGCAAGTGATCTAGACACTTCATAAGTAAAATCGACATGTCCTGGTGTGTCGATTAAGTGAAACGTATATGTTTCACCGTCTTTAGCATCATATTTCAAGCGTACTGCATTTAATTTAATAGTTATACCGCGTTCTCTTTCTAAATCCATAGAATCCAATAATTGAGATTGCATCTCTCTAGTTTCAACTGATTTTGTATTTTCTAAAATCCTATCAGCTAACGTAGATTTACCATGGTCTATATGTGCGATAATAGAAAAGTTTCTAATATTTTTACGTCGATTATAGCGTTCTTGTTTATCCATGTATTATCCTTCTCACTTTCATAATTCTAGCCCGTAATATGTATGACATTCTTTGATATAATAACGTTTTTAATAGTTAATTGCAAACTTGCAAAGCATTTTAACAGTAATACTTATTTATTCATAACATTCTTAAGCGAAATTAAATTGAATTTTTGTGTTGCTTTCTTATCTTTCTATCGTATATTGTATCATTTATATCTATTTTACGCGCCTTAGATAAATAAATGATTGCAGAAAGTTGCTTGTTTTGATAAAATATTTCTTGTTGTAATCAAATTAACTTTGATAGCGAAGATCACTTTTAGGAGGTGACACACATGCCAAACATTAAATCTGCAATTAAACGTGTTAACACAACACACACTGCTGAAGCTCGTAATATTTCTCAAAAAAATGAAATGCGTACAGCAGTTAAAAGAGCTCATTCAGCTATAGAAGCTGGTGCTGATAACAAAGCTGACTTAGTGAGTTTTGCTTTGAAAAAAGTAGATAAAGCTGCTCAACGCAACTTAATCCACACTAACAAAGCTGCTCGTATCAAGTCTTCATTGATGACAGCTGCTAAATAATAAACAGATTCAAGCAACTGCTCGAATCTACTAATCAAACAAACCAAATGCTTTTAGCATTTGGTTTGTTTTTTGTTGTTTTTAAAATTTATTGTGAGCCGATTTTTAGAGTTATTCTTCTAAATAACACTTCAAACTTATCTCTCCCATATTGAGAATATTACTTCCTACTTTTAACTTGTCAAAGTAATAAGCAAAAAACTACCGACAAAACAAAAGATATCATCAGCAGTCAAATCCTATATATACTCTTAATCTTTAACTAAAGCTAAATTTAAAACAATTCGCTGCTACCATCTACAACAATATAAACAACAGCCTTCAATTAATTAAAAATAAGCATAATTAATCCTATATGATCAGAGTGACAAAATAAAAAGTTCTAAAATTAATTGTTTATCCATATATGAGGACTTCAATTTATAATCCGTTTCTGCACATGTATCAATAATGTTTAATAACTTCTCTAATTGATAATTTCTTGCTTGGTTCAAAGCTAGTTTAACTCGGTATGGATGTACATTGATTGTTTTAGCTATTTGTTGGCCGCTGTAGCCTTTTTGCCCTAAAATTTTACATTGATAAAACAAGCGATAATTACTTGTAATTAATGCTAATAATTTAATGGGTTCTTCCTTCATTGCTATCAAGTCTTTCACCAATTGTATAGCTTGAGATTTTTTATTTTTCTGAATATAATCAGTTAATAAAAAGACATTTTGTTCTAAACTTCTATTAACAATTTGATGAACATCTTGCTTATTTATCGTAGCCCTATCGCCTAAAAATAGTATTACTTTTTCAAGCTCTTGTTTTACAATATTAAAATTAATACCCGTAAGTTCTAAAAATAAGTCTAATGCATCTTGTTTTATATCTTTGTAATTTTCGTGAAGTTCATTTTTTATCCACTTTTTAATTTCATCTTCAGTCATTTGTTCAATCTTGATTAAATTGGCATGTTTCTTCAAAGTTTTAACTAACTTTTTTCTTTCATCTAACTTTGATTGATAAACTTCAAATATTATTAACGTTTCACCATCATATTTTTCAATAAATTCAATAAGTTGATCAGTATTATGATTTAAGTCTTTTGGCGCTTTTTCGCCTGTAAACACATATGCATTTTGAACTAATATTGCTTTTTTGTCAGAAAAAAATGGTAAGGTTAATGTTTCTTCAATTATAGGAGATAAATCACTTTCATATAAATTATATTTAACAAAATTAAAATCATCTTTAGGGGCATTTAAGTAACGGGCAATGATATCAGCTGACTTCTTTTCAATAAGTTCAGGTACTTCACCGTAAATTGTAATAATCTTATCGCTCATTTTTAGCACCCTTTCTTCACTATTACACATTTAATCATTATAGCATGGTGCAATTGATCTCTCTACTTAAAATCATTGATTTATCTCAGTATTTATAGTTAGTTTTGACTTCAATTTTATAGTTACCTCTCCATATTCACTTGATTGAAAAACTTGTGCTCCTAATCTTTTTAACTTGGCTATAATTTCTTGATTAGGCAGATGATAATGATTTTTCTTCCCTACAGATACTAGACAAATAGTTGGTCTTATTTTTTGTAACAATTCATCACTAGTGCTTGTTTTACTGCCATGATGGCCTACTTTTAATATATTTATCTTTGGTAATTTATATTTGCGTAAAAGCAATTGTTCATTATTAATGGTAGCATCTCCCATAAATAACATTTTTATTTTATTATATTCAATATAGGTAATAATAGACTGCTCATTTAAATCCTCTGAATGATTAATAGTTGAATCAAGTAAAGAAATATTTGCCTTATCTAGTTTAAATCGTTGTATATTTTTAAAATCGATAAGTTTTACATGATTTCTTTCACATTGTTTGATTAAAAGTTTTAGTTTATTTTTCTCAAAACTTCTTGTATTTATGATTATATTATTTATCTTATACTTAGTTATTAAATAACTTAATTCTCCCATATGATCAATATGAGGGTGTGTAATAATAATATAATTTATAGTTTTAAGTCGGTGCTTTTTTAATGTAGGGATAATATGATATTTAGCAATATTGTGATTTTCTTTTATGCCTGACTGCATCAATTTTCCACCAGTATCAATAAGTATGCTTTCGCGTTTATTTGTCTCGAATAGAAATGCATCACCTTGCTTCACATTTAACATTGTTAATTTATAAGAATTGTCGTGAGGTATTATTGTAGAAATGATATATAAAATACTCACGGTTATGATGAAACAGGTATAATATTTGTGAACTAACAAAACTAGTGCTATAAAAACAGTTATAAAAGTTAAAGTAGTATATAGTTCATTAAGTTCAGGAATATACCATTTATAAATATTCACATGTATAAAAAGACTCATGACTAGATCATGAATCGACATCAAAAAATTTAGGAGCTTAATAAAGAAACTTAGTTCAAATGGTAAATGTATGAGGAGGAATATAAAAATAACATACGGAAACAAAATAAATGTATAAAAAGGTACAAAAAACAGATTACTAATTATACCAATCCATTGAATATGATTAAAATAAATCGCACTTATTATAAAGGAGCCGAGTTGTGCAATTAAAGATATATATATGGTTTTTTTAACCCAATGAGCATTTTCTAATATTGGAAGAGCAAACAAAATAAAAAATGTAATGAGAAAAGAGAATTGAAAGCCTATATGATAAACAAAAGGAGGATAAAACGAAGTCATCAAAACGAACGCTACAGATAATAAATTAAGCGCATTTCTTGCAAGTGATTTAGATAGTAATATTAATAAGAGACAAGTCATGGCCGCTCTTATTGCACTCGGCGCTAAATCTGTATAAAACACATACAATGGTAAAACAACACAAATTATTGATTTTACGATAACTATTGGACATTTTATAGGTTTCAACAAAAAATAAATTATACTTACTAATGCCCCTATATGCGTTCCGCTAATAGCTAATAAATGGTATATACCAATTTCTTTATATTTCTCAATATCGTCATCACTAATTGCTGTTGTATCTCCACTTATAAGTGCTATAATTTTGCCCGGATATTTAATTTGAAAATGTTTAAGTCGATCTAATACATACTGCTTATGGTAATCTAATATATTTGAATAAGTAATTTTGGAATTACTACAACTATCTAAATCTATATTATTTATAAAAAGTGAAAGTTGACTGTAAGGGTGATTGTTCAACGACTGAATTGTAGTATCGATATAGCATTTTTGTCGAACAATTTTTGATTGAATTTTACCAACGTTTTCACTTTTTATTCGATAATAATATTTAAATGTACGTTTTCCTATTTTAACTTTTCCTATTAACTTTTGATTGTTCAAAGCTGGCTTATTTATAAAATAAGCTTGTGTATGTATGGTTTGCTTCGTTAAAAAAGTTCGTTGTTCAATCGTAACTTTTAAATGGTGCTGAAAATAAGAAGTTGACAATACTGGTATTAATAGAATAAATAGTATTTGAAACCATTTTAACCGTTTTCTTACAGCGATTAATATTATGATTATAAAGATCAACGTCGACAGTAATTTGACATGTAGCCATAAAATACCAACTAAATATGCTATTGCATAAAAAATCAAAAAGTTATTGATTCATTAAGTATTGTGCTACATGTTCTTGGTTGAAAGGAATTTTCGTATGTTCGATACCTGATTGATCTAATAGTTTCAACGCATAATCATGATTATGATAATCTTCAGCGTAATAAATTGTTTTAATCCCTGCTTGTATAATTGATTTCGTACAATTTAAACATGGAAAATGCGTGACATAAATTGTTGCGCCGTCAGTTGACACTCCTTGTTTGGCACATTGCAATAATGCATTCATTTCAGCATGTATCGTACGTATACAGTGGCCATCTTCTAGTAAACAACCTTCATCAATACAATGAACTTCACCCGATACAGACCCATTATATCCTCCAGCTATAATTCTATTATCCTTTACAACAGTAGCACCTACTGACAAGCGTTGACATGTAGAACGTAATGCCAACAAATGACTTTGTGCCATAAAATATTCTTCCCATTTAATGCGATCCATGATGATAGCCCTCCGTATTATGATTAAAATATACTTTCGATTTAATTATAGGTTAATTTGTATCATTTAAAAATGCAACAAAAACTTAAACCACAAAAAAATCACTTATTCTTTCTAGCGTCTTTGTACCTATGCCTTTAACTTCTTTTAATTGCTCTACTGATGCAAAGTTTCCATGCTGTTCTCTATATTCAATAATAGCTTTAGCCTTGGTTGGGCCAATACCATCAACACTTTGCAATTGAGTTTCGCTAGCACTATTTAAGTTTATTTTCTCTTGTTGGCTATCGTTCAATTCAGTTTTCAAAGCTAGCGTTTGGCCTTGGCGAAGGTCATTAGAATTACGTAAACTGTTGGTATTTGCCGCTACAATTTCTCCTTTTTTTGGAATATATATAACTTTTTGATCTAACAATTTTTCTGCAAGATTAATTGTTGATAGATCTGCATTATCCAAAACTTGTGCTTTATCTAACAGCTGTTTAACTCTATCTGTACGTTTCATCTTATAAATATTAGGGTGTTTAACCGCACCTTTTATATCTACAATAATAACTTCATTTTCGGATTTCTGTAGTTTTTCTTTGCGGTTCATATTAACTTCAGCTTTTTCAGGTTGTAGTTCATTACCATCTTTATTTATCTTGTTAATAGATATTGATGAAACTTCATTTAACTCATTATTATCCATATGAATGAACATATTGCATAAATAAATGATTACCAATAATGAAGCAATCGAAATAACGCTAAATAAAATTTTATTTTTGCTAATAATTCCTTTCCATCTTTCCCATTGTGAAAACATAAAAATCACTCCTTTATACAATACACGTACAAAGGAGTGATTTTACTTTTATTTTTTTACAATGAAGAACAAGCGATGTCCCTCAGCATCATGATTATCTATTTCAAAATCTACAAATGTCTGAATATGCTTAAAACCTACTTGTGTTAGCATGTCATTGTACTCTGTTTCTAAATAAGTACGCTGATAATGTGATTCATCAAATCGACTATATTGATTATCAGATTGTTTAATGAAAAATGACATATCATGCCATACGCTTAATGGTTCTTCGCCTTTAACAGCTTCCCATCCAAGAAAGATATCTTCCGATTCATCAACATAGCTTTGATTGTTAAATAAAGTATCCATTTTAAAACTTGTGTGTACATCAAACATAAATACACCATTATCATCTAAATGTTCGAAAACACGTTTGAAAGTAGCAACAACATCCTCTGTCGTTGGCAGATAATTTAATGAATCACAAAAAATAGTGATAACATCAAATGATTTGTTGAGTTGAAAATCAGTCATATCGCCTTCTAACCAATTAACATGATTTGATTTTTGTGCTGCTATTGCAAGCATATCAATACTAAGATCCATACCAGTCACTTGTTTAAATTCATTGAACAAAGATGTTAAATTGCCTGTTCCACATCCTATATCTAAGATAGAACCTTTATTTTCTGTAAAATAATTTACAATTTTCAACCAAGATTCATAGGGTTGATCAAGCGTTAACTGATCATAAAACAAGCTCATTTCTTCGTATTGAGACATGACTAATACGCTACCTGTCTATGTGATTCTAATGGCGCGTCTCTATATAATTTTTCAATGTTATAATAATCTCTTTCGTCCTTGTGAAAAATGTGTACGACTACATTTGCCAAATCAATAAGAATCCATCTCGCTTCATTAAAGCCTTCCATACGCTTAACTTCAATTTCTGCTTCGTTAGCTGCGTCTTTAACTGCGCGTGCAATTGATTGAACTTGTTTTTCATTATTTCCGTGACAAACTACGAAATAATCTGTCATATCGCTGATACCTTTCATTTTTAATGAAATAATATCTTCTGCTTTTTTATTCTCTGTTGCTTCGACAGCTAGCTTTAATAACTGATCTGATTTCATCTAATCATCCTTTACTCTTTCGTCACTGTAATTATAATAATTTAAACATGCAATCGTAGCGTCATATACATTAATATCTTTATTAATTAAATACAACACTGTTCGCTTAGATATTTCATATATTGTTTTATCTAAGCTACCTTGATTGTATGCTAAATCTCTAATTTCTTCAACGCCTGGGGTCTGACGGCCTGGTTCTATATAATCAGCAATAAATACAAGTTTTTCGGTTTTCGTCATTTGAGCACAGCCAGTCGTATGGTTTTTAATGGCAAGTAAAACCTCTTCATCCTCAACGTTGTAGTGTTCTTTCATAATTATTGCGCAAACTGGACCATGTAGTATTTCAGAACCGTAACTTAATAAATTACGATCTAAATTATGTTGAGTAACAATTTGATACATTGAACCTAAATCATCGTACTTACAATAATCATGTAAAATGCCTGCAAGTTCTGCTTTATCTTTGTCACCATCATAAATATCTGCTAATTTCACAGCTGTTTCTGCTACTCTTAATGAATGATTAAACCTTTTTTCAGGCAATTTTCCTTTAACGATTTCAACTGCTTGGTCAATTTTCATATAATCCTTCCTCTCGGATATATTGCTCAACACTTGGAGGAACTAAAACTTGAATGTTCTTATTAGATTTTATTCTATCTCTAATTAATGTTGAACTAATATCAATACGTGGGATTGTAACTGATATCATCCCTGAATCAACGCTTTGTTGCGACTTTTCTCTGTTAACAATTACAAAAGTGATAAGCGTTTTCAATTTATCTATTTTATACCACTTATCTAGTTGATTATACTGGTCTGTGCCAATCACCAAATATATTTCAGCCTTTGGGTTTTCTGATAATATAGAACGAACAGTATCAAATGTATAGCTCTGTCCCTTTCGCTCTATTTCGTCTAGATAAACTTCGCCGAATCCAAGTTCTTTAATAACATTATGAATCATTGTTACCCTATGATTTGCGGCTAAATAATCATCATGAACCTTTAAAGGTGACATATAACTTGGCAAAAAATAAAATACATCCGGTTTAATGACATCATTAACTTCACTAGCCACTACCATGTGGGCAAGGTGAATCGGGTTAAACTGCCCACCATATATTACGATTGATTTTGACATTATGGTAATTGAATTTGCTTATTGTCTTGAGATTCTTTATACAACACAATCATAGACCCGATTACCTGCACAATATCACTACGTGTTGCATCACTTAAAGTTTGTGCTAAATCATTTTTATCTTCAAAATTATTTTGTAACACATGTATTTTAATTAATTCTCTATTTTCTAAAATATCTTGAAGTTGATCTACCATATTATCATTTATACCGGCTTTACCTATTTGAAAAGTTGGGTCGACATTATGGGCTTTACTACGTAAAAATCTTTTTTGCTTACCTGTTAACATAATTAACTCCTTTATAAATGCTTTAAAACTGCCTCTTTCATAATTTGGATTTGAGGTAGTTCATTAGTCCATATTTTAAAACTTTCTGCGCCTTGATATACAAACATATCAAGACCATTGTGAATGGGGTTTCCTTTCGCTTCTGCTATTTCTAAAATAGGCGTTTTAAAAGGTACATACACAATATCACTAACTAAAGTTCGCGAATCTAAATTATCTAAATTTATAACTACTTCCTTGTTTTCATGCATACCAGCAGGTGTTGTATTGATCACAATATCAAATTCATCTAGTGCTTTTTCAGCTTCTTTTAAAGTAATTTGGTTCACATCTAAATCCCAATTTTCAAAACGATGCAAAGTCCGATTGGCAATTGTTAATTTAGAGTGTACATGCTTAACTAATTCATTTGCAATACCTTTACTTGCACCGCCCGCACCTAAAATTAATATATAGGCATTTTCCAAATCTGGATATACTTGTTTCAACCCGGTTACATACCCAATACCATCTGTGTTGTAACCAATCCACTTGTCATTCACGATTTTCACCGTATTCACGGCACCAACTGTTTTAGATTGCTCATCTATTTCATCTAAATATGGCAAAATATTTTCTTTATGAGGAATCGTCACATTAAATCCAGAAAGTGCTTTTTCATCAATAATTTTTTTGATTAAATGAAATTGATCTTCCGGTATGTTAATTGCTTCATAAGATGATGGAATGTTTAACGCGTCAAAATTTGCATTATGCATAATTGGGGATAATGAATGTGCTATTGGATTACCTATTACCGCATATTTCATGTTTATTCCCCCTTACATTATTGAATTTCTTAATATTACATCAACATTTTTAGGTACGCGAATTATAACTTTAGCACCTTCATCAATTGTAATAAACCCTAAACCAGAAATCATCACGTCGCGTTTTTCTTTTCCAGTTTCTAACCTTACCGCTTTAACATTTTGTAAGTCAAAGTGTTCTGGGTTATTTGGTGGTGCAAGTACATCACCTAACTGATTACGCCATAACTCGTTTGCATTTTCAGTTTTAGTGCGATGAATATTTAAATCATTAGAAAAATAACAAACCAGTGGGCGTTTGCCACCACTTATATAATCAATTCGTGCTAAACCACCAAAGAATAAAGTTTGCCCTTCATTCAATTGATATATACGTTGTTTAACTTCCTTTTTCGGCATAATTGTCTTAAGTTCATTCTCAGTGACATAATGCGTCATCTGATGTTCTTGAATAACCCCAGGTGTATCGTACATGAAAGAAGTATCATCCAATGGAATATCAATCATATCTAATGTCGTACCTGGAAACCTTGAAGTTGTTACTACATCTTTTTCACCAACACTGCGTTCAATTAATTTGTTAATAAGTGTTGATTTTCCGACGTTTGTTGTACCTACAATATATACGTCTTCATTATTTCTCAATAAATTGATTGAATTTAACAACTCTTCAATTCCATCATTTTTTTCAGCAGAAATAAGCACCACATCATCAGCTTCTAAGCCATATTTTCTTGCGGTCTTTTTCAACCATTCTTTCACACGACGCTTATTAATTTGTTTAGGCAGTAAATCAATTTTATTGGCTACTAAAATAATCTTTTTGTTACCTACAATACGTTTAATTGCATTAATAAATGAACCTTCAAAGTCAAATACATCAACAACATTAACAACAATTCCACTTCTGTCAGCTAAGCCATTAAGTAATTTTAGGAAGTCTTCACTTTCTAGACCTACATCTTGTACTTCGTTGTAATTTTTCAATCTGAAGCATCTCTTACAAATGACATCCTCGCGGTATAAATTATGTTCTGGTACATAACCCGGCGCATTTGGATCTTCAGCTTGTAATGGAGCGCCACAACCAATACATTTTAATATTTCAGTTTCAGCCAATCAGTTTTCCTCCCATGTGATATAACCTTTTTTTCTAAAATGTTGTAACAATCTTCGCTCGATTAACCGGTTGAACTTTGTTATAAAACCATCTGTTTGTTTAACAGGGACAACCATAATTGTAAATAGACCTCTTCTATTACCACCAAAAACATCTGTTAGCATTTGATCCCCTATTACTACAATTTCAGAAGGTTTCAATTTCATTAATTTTGAAGCTTGATTAAATGCTCTACCTCTTGGTTTTTTTGCTTTAAATATATAGTCAACTTTTAATGATTGTGAAAAACTTCCGACACGTTGTTTATTGTTATTAGAAACAATCGTCACTGTGATGCCTGCTTCTTTCGCTTGTTCAAACCACTGTTTAACAGCTTCTGTAGGATCAGCTACATCCCAACCTACGAGCGTATTATCTAAATCTGTAATTATACCTCTAACACCAGATGCTGCAAGTTTTTCAATATCTATTTGAAATATAGATTGAACATATTCATTTGGCATAAAATAATGCTTTATCATACCCATTTTATTTTCACCTTTTTATATAGTTTTAATTAAGCGTTCCACGATTTCACTTGAAGATATTGCTGCTTTTTCTAAAAATGCTTCAAATGTAATACCAGCATCGCCATCTGCTAAATCCGAAATTGCTCGAGTAATGATGAATGGCATGTTAAATTGATAACAAGTTTGTGCAATCGAAGTAGCTTCCATTTCTGCTGCCATAGCTTGTGGAAAGTTTGTTTTAATTACCATTCGTTGTTCACTTGTCCCAATAAAACTATCGCCACTAACAATCAAACCTGTTTGGGCTTTGATTTGTTGTTGCTCAATAGCTTCTGTTGCTTTGTGTATTAAATCTTTATCTGCCACAAATTGTGCTGGCATTTGTGGAATTTGTCCTAGTTGATAGCCAAAAGCTCGTGCGTCAGCATCATGATAGGCTACCATATCACTTACGACGACGTCTCCTACATTTAATGTTTTATCTAATGCACCGGCAGAACCTGTATTAATGATTAGATCAGGTTTAAATTGATTGATTAATAATGTAGTTGAAATCGCTACATTCACTTTACCAATACCACTTTGTGTGAGAATTATGTCTTTACCTTGTAATTTCCCTTTATAAAAAATTACATGCGCAATTTTAAGTTCTTCTAATTTTTCTATTTTATCTTTTAAGATTGCTACTTCTTCTTCCATAGCACCTATAATACCAATCACATTCATTCACCTCGTCTTAAAATCCTAGCCTTAGTTATTCTACCACATTTAGCGTAATAGCTCGATATTAGTTCTATGTTTTTATTTGAACTTTAAATATTCAATTCATTATATATTTCGATTGTTAATCTAAATCATTTCTATCACATTTAATTATTATATTTTCAATAGTTAAAACCCTGTAAGTATCCGTCAACGACTTTACTTACAGGGTATATAAAATTATTTATTAACTACCAAATAATTCAGTTAGTCCTTGTAGTGAAAACACCCCAGTGACAATAGTTACAACAACTGCAACAATACCGAAAATCAGCATCCATGTTGGGTGTTTATAATCTCCAACAATAGATTTACGTTTACTAGCAATCAATATTGTACCTAATGTAATTGGCAAAATCAAACCATTTAACGCCCCTGCAACAATTAATAATGTTACAGGCTTGCCAAGTGATAAGAAAACTAAAGTTGAGATAACAATAAAAATAATTACTATAATATTTGTTTTATTATACACTGATTTGTGAAGTGTTTTTAAGAACGTAGCACTCGTATACGCAGAACCAATGACCGAGGACATAGCTGCAGCAAATAATACAATACCAAAGATATTACGTCCTATTGGTCCTAAGACATGTTCAAACACAGAAGCTGGTGGATTTTCTGAGTTTAATGTTACGCCAGTAACTACTACACCTAACACTGCTAAAAATAGTAATGTCCTTAAAACACCTGTCGTTAAAATACCCGAGATGGCTGCTTTGTTTACAAATGGTAAATATGCTTTACCTTGAATACCTGAGTCTAATATTCTATGTGCTCCTGCAAAAGTGATGTAACCACCAACAGTTCCGCCGACTAAAGTAATAATAGGTAATACTAGTGCAAGCGGTTGTTCTGGCATTACTAAATGCTTAGCCGCTTCAGCATAAGGTGGATTAGCTTTAAACATAACAAAGGCTACTACAATAATCATTAATACACCTAAGAACATTGTAACTACATCCATAATTTTCTGTCCGCCTTTACTGATAAAAATGCCAATTGACAAAACGGCGGTAATGGCTGCGCCAATTTTAACATCTAACCCAAATATGGCATTTAATCCCAGCCCAGCGCCAGCGATATTACCAATATTAAATGCGAGGCCACCTATTGCGATAAGAATTGAAATAAATGTCCCTAGTCCATTGAATATTTCATTAGCTATCTCTTGTCCACGTTTTCCGGTTACAACTAGCACACGCCAAATATTAATTTGTGCACCTATATCAATAATTATTGATAACAAAATTGCAAACGCAAAACTTGAAGCAAACTGTGCAGTAAAGACAGCAGTTTGTGTTAAAAATGCTGGCCCTATTGCGGAAGTCGCCATTAAAAATACTGACCCTAATAGTAGTCTTTTATGATTCTTAGTAAACTTAAATTCTTGCTCATCTGACTTTAATTTATCCCCCATAATTTAGCCCTCCAGCCTTGAAATAGAAATACCTTCTTTCGTCAATCTTTCTCTTATTTGCGATACAAATTCAAGCGCATGCGCACCGTCCCCATGTACGCAAATAGTATCAGCTTCTATATCTATTGTATTGTTATTTTTGGTAATAACTTTTTGTGATTTTACCATATTTATAAACTGTTCGATAGCTTCATTTGTATCTGTAATAAGCGCATCAGCATCTTTTCTACTTACAAGTTGTCCATCATCTTCATAGCGTCTGTCAGCAAAAACTTCTGAAGCAGTTGTTAGCCCTACTGATTTAGCTTCAGATATAAGCAGTGTATTTGAAAGTCCAACAAACACCAGTGATTTATCAAAGTCATAAACTGCTTGAGCAATAGCTTGTGCAATAGCTTTATCTCTTGCCCCCATTTGATATAGTGCGCCATGAGGTTTTACATGGTTCATTGAAACATCATGTATTTTACAAAATCCATAAAGCGAACCTAGTTGATAAACTACAATATCATAAATCTCTTTCGGTGTAATGTCCATATTTCTACGACCAAACCCTTGCAAGTCCGGTAAACCTGGGTGTGCACCAATTCCAATGTTATGTTTTTTTGCGAGTGTTATCGTTTGGTTCATAACATGTTGATCACCTGCATGAAAACCACAAGCAATATTTGCAGATGTGATTAGCGGTATAATATCTTTATCTCCACCAAAAGAATAATTACCAAACGCTTCGCCTAAATCACAATTTAAATCTACTTTCATTATGTTACCTCCTTAATGATTTGATGCCTATCTAAAAACTTGATATCTACTTCTTCAGCATTCCCTTCTGCGTAAAAAGGATATGATAGTACAGCATATAGAAAATCAGCAGTAGTTGTAAACCCATCTATAACCATTTCATCAAGCGCGACTTTTAATTTTTTAATCGCTAATTGGCGGTTCGATGATTTAACAATTACTTTAGCAACTAACGAATCATAATTAGGAGAAACTGTGTAACCATGATATAACAAACTATCTACCCGAATATTAAATCCTTGGGGTAAATGTAAAGCTTGAACAGTACCTGGCGAAGGTTGAAATTGCTTTTCTGGGTTTTCAGCATTAATTCTAGCTTCGATTACATGACCATCAAAAATAATATCTTCTTGATTAAATGGTAATGTCCCGTGTTGCATCAAATAAAGTTGCGCTTGTAATAAATCACGATTTGCTCTCATTTCAGTTACAGTATGTTCTACTTGAATTCGTGCATTCATCTCAATGAAATAGTACGCATCTTTAGTAACTAAATATTCTATAGTGCCAGCACTTCTATAGTTCGAAGCTTTTGCGACCTTAACTGCGTCTGAACACATTGATTCTCTCATTTCCTCAGTTATGGCTGCACACGGTGATTCTTCAATTAACTTTTGGTTTTTCCTCTGTACTGAACAATCTCTTTCCCCTAAATGTATGTAATTCTCGTTTCCATCACCTATCACTTGAACTTCAACATGTTTTGCAACTGGTATAAAGGCTTCTACATAAATTCGATCATCATCGAAATATTTTTTTCCTTCACTTTTTGCCTCTTTAAAAGATTTAGTTAGCGTATCTTCCGATTTAACAATTCTAATTCCTTTACCACCACCACCACTAGCAGCTTTCAATACGAGTGGATAGCCAATTTCTTGTGCAATGTTTTGCACTTCTTCAATTGATTCTACAGCTTTAGTTGACCCAGGAATAATAGGCACCCCTGCGTTATCGACAGTTTGTCTCGCTGTAATTTTGTCCCCCATCATTTCCATTGTTTTTTGCGTAGGACCTATAAAGTAAATATCATTATCTTCCACTTTTCGTGCAAAAGAGGAACTTTCTGATAAAAATCCATAACCAGGATGAATCGCATTCGCGCCAGTAATTTTAGCTGCGCTTATAATTCTATCTTGATTTAAATAACTTTCTAATGGATTAGCTTCTCCAATGCAAACTGCTTGATCCGCTAAACTGACATGCAAACTTTTCTCGTCACCTAGAGCGTAGATAGCAACTGTTTCAATATTAAGTTCTCTACATGCTCGAATAATTCTTACTGCTATCTCACCTCTGTTTGCAATTAAACAACGATACAATACAAACACCCCTTTTTTAAAACTTATTTCACTTTTATAATTTGTTGGTTATATTCAACATTAGATCCATGTTCCACAAGAATTTCGTCAACCACGCCAGAAACATCACTTATCACTTCATTTAAAACTTTCATCGCCTCTATATAACCAATCGTATCTCCTTTTTTAATTTCGTCACCAATATTTATGATTGGATTAGTTAACTCTTTCTCATTTTGCAAGAAAAATGTTCCGACCATAGGTGATTTGACTGTCTGGTAACTTGATTCATTTGACTCATCATTAGATGTATCATTTGAATATGATTCACTTGACTGATTCGATGGTTGATTTGAAACAACATTATTAGTTACACCTTCTGTGAAATCTATGGATATTTCATGTTCAAAATCTTTATATGTGAATTTCTTAACATCATTTGTTTTAACTAATTTAATTAATTGTTCTACTTTTTCTAAATTCATTATTATTCTCCTTTAAGCAATTTATTAATACGATTTGAAGTCATTCTCAGCTGAGATATATCAAAAATAGGTGATTTTAATACTTGTTTTTGTTTTTTATTAAATTCTTGTTCTTTTTGTTTTAATTTCTCTGTAGCTGCTTCTACCGTTATCCATTCAAACTTGATGGTTTCATTAGGTTTTTTCTGTGCAAGAATCGGTAAATCAGCAGCACACACTGTTGCAATTTTAGTATAACCACCCACTGTTTGTTTATCATTTAATAAAATAATTGGATTACCATCATTCGGGACTTGTATACTACCCAAAGCTAAAGGTTCAGAAATGATATCTGCAGATTCTATTGGTGCAATATTTTCACCTTGTAAACGAAAACCCATACGGTCTGATTTTTCTGAAATTTTAAAGTTTTCGTTTACTAACTTTTGTTTAGCTTCATCACTAAAACGCTCTATTTGAGGACCTTCTATTATATGAATTAATTCTTGATTTAACGTATCAACTGGACAACTCAAACCTATCCGCTCTGTGTACATTTTATTTTGTTGACATGTAATTACATCAGAAGACTTTAATGCTCTGCCATGATAGCCACCTATCTTACTTCTAGTATGTGTTGAATAACTATTTGCTACCTTTGGTATTTCGAGTGGGTTCCCGAACAATATATATCCTCTTGCCCCATCAACAACTGAACCTATTTTTAATTCATCACCCTTCTCAACAAAAATAACTGTTTGATGAGAGATAGCTTGATCGTTTAATGTTGCTTCAAAATGCCCACCTGTTAACACAAATGTATTATCGTTTAGAAATTGTATTGTCGGCCCAATTATCGTGAATTCAATGGCCGGTCCTTCATTGCCTATTAATGTATAACCTATTCTTAAAGCATAAGTATCTAGTGCACCAGCTGTTGAAAAACCTTGGTCTTGATAACCAACTCTGCCTAAATCTTGAACTGTACTAAATAAACCAGGAGTTAATATTTTAATACTCATACTATATATTCACCCACTTTGCAATTTCAAAATCATCTTGTAGTTGTGACTGTTGTATATGCTCAAATGTTTCTTCATCAATTGAATAAAACTTAATTGTATCTCCCGAATTATATAAACACATTGGAGAACGATTAATATCGAATACTCGAATTGGTGTGCGACCAATTATCTGCCATCCTCCCGGTGATTCCTTTGGATATAAACCAGTTTGATTATTAGCAATACCTACTGAACCAGAAGGTATACTTGTTCTTGGTTCCTGCCTTCTTGGAGTATGTAATTGTGGATTCAAACCTCCTAAAAATGGAAAACCAGGCATAAATCCAAGCATGTATATTAAATATGTATTATCTGTATGTAATTGCACAACTTCTTCTTCTGATAAATTATTATATGAAGCAACTTCACTTAAATCTTGACCATATGCTCCACCGTAAAGCACAGGGATATTGATTTGCTTAGTTTCCCTCTTTGTATGCGCTTCCAATTCATTGTCTGATTGATCCAATTTAAGTTCTTTAACTACTTGTTGAACATCATATTGTGTAATATCAATATTAAGCATAATTGCTCTATAACTCGGTACTATATCTATAATTGCAGGGTGTTTTTGATTTTTAATATGGTTTACTACTTGTTGAACTTTATTAAAAGTATCTAGATCTATTTGTGCTTCAAAGTAAATCATTATTGCTTGCTCATTTATTAATTTATACTCCAGAAACGTAGCCTCCTTTATGCTTCCTACAATTAATTTTAAATAAAAAATTAATTATGAGATTAACATTGCTATTATATCACTTATTTTAAATTCTTGTTTAATAGCAAATAATTATCAACTATAATAATAAATACAAATACATAAAACCTTAATATTCAAGTATTCAACAGAGCTGATTTTTATCATTATTATATAAATTTTATTTGAAACCATTTTACTGAAATAGCTCGAAATACTTCAATATATTTTAAGTACCCCCCAACATTTAAAACTTTGTTAGGGGGTACTTAATTATATTATTTAATATTAACAATTTTCACGTTGATTTCTCCACCATTTGGTAGCGGCACGCGTACTTCATCATCTAATTTTTTACCAATCAGACTTTTTGCCATTGGTGATTCATTAGAGATTTTTCCTTTAAACGCATCAGATTCTGCAGAACCTACAATTTGATATTCTTCTTCTTCATCGCCTGGTAATTCTACAAAAGTTACTGTTTTACCTAACTGTACTTGGTTATTATCACCGTTATCTTCGATAATAAGTGCATTACGTAACATGTGTTCTACTCGTTGGATATCTTGTTCAATAAAACCTTGCTCATCTTTGGCTGCATCGTACTCTGAGTTCTCTGATAAATCACCGAAAGAACGCGCAACTTTAATTTTTTCAACGACTTCAGGTCGTTTTACAGTTTTTAATTCTTCAAGTTCATTTTCTAACTTTTCAAATCCTTCTTGAGTCATTGGATATTGTTTTTGATTTTCCATTATGTCATCTTCCTTTACATATAAATACTATTGTTTACTTACTAATGTTTGAATCTTAGTTGTCATTATATCGATCGCTACTTTATTACTTCCACCTTCTGGAATAATAATGTCTGCGTACCTTTTTGTAGGTTCTATAAATTGATTATGCATTGGTCGAACTACATTTAGATATTGATTGATTACAGAATCCATTGTACGTCCTCTTTCTTCAGTATCTCGAAGAAGACGTCTTAATATACGTAAATCAGCATCTGTATCGACATAAATTTTTACATCCATTAAATCTCTTAATGTTTTGTTTTCAAGTGCAAATATACCTTCTACGATAATAACATCTTTTGGCTCAAATGCAATCGTTTCATCGCTTCTCGTATGATTTGTGTAGTCGTATGTTGGCACTTCAACTTGTTTACCATTTCTTAAGTCAGTTAAATTTTCAATTAATAAATCATTATCAAAAGCAAAAGGATGGTCATAGTTGGTTTCTAAACGTTCATCAAAAGTTAAATGTGATTGGTCTTTATAATAATAGTCTTGAGCCAATAGTGCAACACTATGGCCTTCTAAATTTTTCATAATTTCATTTGTGACTGATGTTTTACCTGATCCAGACCCACCAGCTATACCGATTATTGTTGTACTTTTCATTATCCAATTTCCTTTCTCATCATGTTATTTGCATAAATTGGATGATTAACTTTAATTTGCACAATTTGTAATGGGTGACGGGCAGCATCAAGTTTATTACCCTCTTCGTCATAAATTGTATCTACAACTTGTCGAAAAGTCTCAATTTCTGGGCCGAAAAATTCTATTTCTTGCCCAGGTTCAAATTTATTTCGTTGTTGAATCGTTGCAATCTTAGTTTTCTCATCATAATCTAATACTAATCCACAGAAGTCATAAGCTGAATTTTTCTTATTCTGGTGTCCAAACATCTGCTCTTCATAACCAGGAGTACCTTTTATAAAAGCAGAAGCTGTATCTCTATTGGCACATTTATCTAATTCAACTAACCATTCCGGTTTAATTTTGAAATTTTCAGGATCGTTTGCATAAGCATCAATCACTTTTCTATATACCGAAACAACGGTAGCAATATAGTGAATCGATTTCATGCGTCCTTCTATTTTCAAAGAATCAACGCCAATATCCATCATATTAGGAATAGATTCTATTAGCTTTAAGTCTTTCGGGCTCATTGCAGATGGTGTGACTTCCTCATCACCATAATATAGATCTAGTTCTCCATCAGATTCCACTTGCAGTAAATCATAATCCCAACGACAACTTTGACAACAACCACCTCTGTTTGAATCTCTTGCAGTCATATGATTACTTAAAGTACATCTCCCCGAATAAGCAATACACATAGCTCCATGTATAAATGATTCAATCTCGATATCTACTTTCTCTTTCATCTCTTTCATTTCCATTGCGCCCGTTTCACGCGCTAATACAACTCTGTCTAAACCTTCTTCTTTCCAAAATTGGACTGCTTTATAATTCGAAAGAGATTGTTGGGTGGATAGATGAATTTCTAGCTCTGGCGCGACACTTTTACAAGTCTCAATAATTAGCGGATCTGCAACAATAATCCCTGTGACACCCACTAAAGCTAAGTCGCGTAAATAGTCATCTAAACCTTCCATGTTTTCATCATGAGCGATTATATTTGTAGTAACATAAATTTTAGCACCATAACATTGAGCAAATTCTACGCCTTCTTTTATTTCTGCTAATGTAAAATTATCTGCATTTGACCTTAAACCATAAGCTTGTCCTCCAAGAAAAACAGCATCTGCACCATAATGTACGGCGATTTTCAGTTTTTCTAAATTTCCAGCTGGTGCAAGAAGTTCAGGCTTTTTCATTTTAGGTTTATTTTGAATGTTAATTTCTTCTAAAATTTTCACTGTTCAACCTCCATTAATATACTGTTTGTTTATATAAGAAACCTTCGTCAAATGGGCGATGTTCTGGTTGTATTGCTTCAATAGGGTCAACTAACATAAATTTTTCGTCTTCATATGCTTCAGAATCTTCATTATACAAATCAATGGCTTCTCTATATTGCTCTGTACATATATTTATATACTCTTCTGACTGTAATATACCATCTATTTTTAATGAATCTATACCAGCTTCTAATAGGGGTTCTAATTCTTCTATTAAACATATATCATGTGGAGACATAATATGCGTCCCATTATAATCTTCGAACACTGGATATTTGTTATCACGTTCTTCGTCATATAACAATAGTTCATCAGCTGCTAGATTACGTTCAATTTTTAATTGTCGTTCTTGGAAAGTGTAATAGTTCCCTAACAACATACGCTTAGACTGGAACATACATGTCATACCGTGTACTTGTACCTCAATTTCCACATTTGCATTGGCTTTAATATTTAGTATTTCTTCTAAATTCAATTCTCTTGCTAACTGTGCACGTTTAGCACCTTTTTTACCCCAGTAATTACACTGAAAATAATTTGTCACTAACGTTTCAGCATCCCAATTAAGTGGAATTGGATTATCGTGCTTTTTAACAAACATAATTACAGCGGGGTCACCAAAAATAATGCGATCAACGTTGATTTCGTGCAAAAACTCTATATAAGATTCAACGGCATTAAGATGGTAATTATGAAATAGCCCATTTACTGCTGCATAAACCTTTTTATTATTATTGTGCGCCAATTTAACAGCTTCTCTCATGGCTTCTCTATTAAATTCGCCTGCAAGCCTCAGACCAAATTTCTGCTCGCCTATCACAAATGCATCAGCGCCTTTTTCAATTAATATTTCAATATGTTTAACAGATTTGGGTGTAACTAATAATTCTGTCATTATGATTCTCCTTTAATTGAAATTGCTAAACCATCATCTATGTTTAAAAAATTAGTTGTGTAACCTTCATGATTGATTAACCATTCGTTATACTCTATAACTTTTTTAACCATTTGGCGTACATTACGTGTGCGTACTACCGATATATCAGAAACGAAACCGTGGTATAGAACATTATCTGTAATGACGACGCCACCATCTTTTAAAATTGGAGTATAAAGTTCAAAGAATTTCTTCGATTGCGCTTTTGCTGCATCTATAAATATCATATCAAATGTACGATCATTCACATTATCGAACTGTTCTAATGCATTACCTTCCACCAGTTTCACTTGTTTATTAAACGCATATAAATCTATATTTTCTTTCGCTTTATTTATCATTTCTTCGTCACGTTCTATTGTCGTTACATGAATTTCTTTAGATATCGAAGCAAATTGCATTGCGCTATATCCGATAGCGGTACCAATTTCCAATATGTTAATAGGTTTATGTAACCTGATTACTTGTTTTATCATTTCAAGTGTTAGTCGGTCTACGATTGGGACACTATTTTCCTCGGCAAACGTTCTAAGAGTTTCTATATTTTCATCTGTTTGCTTGTGTAAATTTAATAAATAGGATTGATTATTATCCATTTCTTCATAACTTCCTTTGTTGTAAAATCATACTTTGGATTCAAGCAATAAAATAAATCAGTCACTTAATGACTGATTAAATAATTTAAACAAAATATTAAATCCTAAATTCAATTTGCGTATTTAATTTTAATAATGATTCACTATAAAACTTTTTCTTTTATGTATGTACGCACAAATTTAACTTTATATATTTTATCACAAACGCATAAAGAATATAAGTGTAAAGTCATAGTGAATACTAAATAAGCAAAAATATATTTGAAAATCCGGTATAAATATAACTAGTTTTAATTGAGTTTAAAATTGAAATTTCTATTGAAATTGAAGTCGTTTTAGAACATTAATATAAAAAGCATCCCTTCTCAAATTATGTACGGATAATTTTATTATACGAAACTTCATAATTCCTTGTATTAAAACACATAATTTATTATCGTGCTGATATATGAAGGTACAGTATTAAGATTAAATTACAGACTCAACTTATACGCTCAAACTAAACCCTAAACAAGCATACACGGCCAAAGTTATAATATTTTAATATAAAAAGGGCTAATCCATTTTGTTACGGATTAACCCTTTATTTTAAGCATGAGATTTATATCCCAAGCTCTTATGCGTATTTACACTTTAATTAATTATTCTTTATTATTCGTGGTCGTGATCATGATCATCCATTTCAGTATTAACTACTTCTTCAATCATGTCCCATTCTTCATCTGTTTCTACAGGTAAGAATTTACCACCTTCACCATTTTCATCTGGTTCATTGATCATTGGTACCAATTCTATTAAATCATCATCGTCAGATTCTGCGCCTTCTTCAGCAAGAATCACATATTCTTTTTTAAATTCTGGGTGGAAGAATTCTAATACTTTACGATATAAAACTTCGTTACCTTCTTCATCGTATAGAGTAAGTAATTCTTCCTCGTTGTTAATTTCTAATTGAGAATCGTGATTGTGTTCAGTCATAATTAAACGCTCCTTTTTATTGTAATGAGTCTAAATAGCCTTGCAGAATAAAGACTGCAGCCATTTTATCAATTACTTTCTTTCGTTTCTGTCTAGAAACATCTGCTTCAAGCAGTGAACGTTCTGCAGCCATAGTGCTTAAGCGTTCATCCCACATGATTATTTCTAATGATGGCAGTGCTTCTTGAAGTTGCTCCTTGTATTGTAACGAAGCCTCGCCTCGAAATCCAATAGAATTGTTCATGTTTTTTGGTAATCCGACAATTACGGTACCAACTTTCTCTTTTTGTATAATATCTACAAGTTGATTTATACCTAATTCATTTTTTTCTTCGTCTATACGGAGTGTATCTAATCCTTGGGCTGTCCAACCCATCAGATCACTTATTGCAATGCCAACAGTTTTACTACCTACATCTAATCCAATGATTTTATGTTTTAACATTTATTAGTTAGATTTCTCTTGTAAGTAACTAGAAACTAATTCTTCCATAATATCATCACGGTCTATGCGACGTATTTGATTTCTAGCTTCATTATTACGCGGAATATAAGCCGGATCACCCGATAGTAAATAACCTACGATTTGATTCACTGGATTATATCCTTTTTCTTTTAACGTATTATAGACATTTTGTAACACTGTTTTGACATCTTCTTTTGGAATTTCATCATAATTAAATTTCATAGTTTTATCAAAATTTTCCATTTATTACACTCCTTTTGTATCGAATAAAAAAGTACTTAATTCACATTCTACATGAGAATGACTTGAAGTTATAGGGATTTAATGTAATCTTTAATAAATCGTAATGCTTCTGTTATGTTTTCTGGCTGAGTACCGCCACCTTGAGCCATGTCAGGGCGACCGCCACCTTTACCTCCAACAATTGGCGCCATATTTTTTATAATGTCACCAGCTTTTACTTTATCAGTAAGTGTTTTGGGCACAGTCGCTACTAAAGATACTTTACCATCTACATTACTAATTAATACAATCACTGTATCTTGTAATTTTGATTTGAAATCATCCATCGTTTCACGTATAGCCTTAGCGTTTGGCACTTCAACTTCGGTAGCAAGGAATTTCAAACCGTTAATTTCTTCAACTTGGTTTGTAATGTCTCCCATTTTCAGTGAAGTAACTTCTTTATTTTTTTGTTCTAGTTGTTTCACTAATTCTTTTTCTTCTGTTTGCATTTGTATTACTTTATCTAATACTTGGTCATCTGTTTTTACTTTTACTTGAGTTTTAACAGCATTAAATTGCGTTTGTATTGTTTCTAAATATAGAAAAGCTGATTTACCAGTTAAAGCTTCTATTCGTCTAACTCCAGCACCAGTACCAGATTCACTCACGATTTTAAATAGACCGATTTCAGATGTATTATTAACATGAATACCGCCACATAACTCAATTGAGAACGGTGCCATATTTACTACTCTAACTACATCACCGTATTTCTCACCAAATAATGCCATTGCACCAATTTGTTTAGCTTCTTCAATAGGCATTTCTTGGATATTAACTTCAATACTGTTCCATATTTCTTCATTAACTCTGCGTTCCACTTGATCAATTTCTTCTTGAGTCATTGGACCAAAATGTGAAAAATCAAATCTTAAACGCTCTGCTTCAACCAAAGAACCAGCTTGATTAACGTGTTCGCCTAATACTTCTTTTAAGGCTGCATGTAATAAATGTGTTGCACTATGATTTTTCTTAATTGCACTACGGTCTTTATGGTTAACGCTTGCGGACACTTCTGCATTTGTTTTTACTGTACCAAATTGAATCTCACCTTTGTGTAAGTTTTGACCATTAGGTGCTTTTGTAACTTCAGTTACTGCAATTTCAAAGTTTTCATTACTTACTTTACCTTGATCGGCAACTTGACCACCACTTACTGCATAAAATGGCGTCTCTTTAAGGATGAAGTAAACGATCTCACCAGCTTCTGCAGTATCAACTAATTCGCCATTATAAATGATATCAGTTATTGTAGTAGCTCTGTCCATTACATCATAACCAACAAACTTACTTTCAGTCGTAATTTTCTTCAATACTTCACTTTGCACTTGCATTGATTGTGAATTTTGTCTTGCTTGTCTAGCTCTATCTCTTTGTTGCTGCATTTCAGACTCAAATGTGGCCATATCTACTGTTAAATTTTCTTGTGTTGCAATCTCTTCAGTTAGTTCTACAGGGAACCCGTAAGTATCATAAAGTTTAAAAGCATCTTTACCACTAATTTCATTAGATTGTTCTTTTGCTTGAGCCACAAGATTATTTAAAATAGCAAGCCCTTCTTCCAATGTTTCGTGGAAACGTTCTTCTTCAGATTTAATTACACGTTTAATAAAGCCAGACTTTTCTTTTACATTTGGATAATATGGTTCCATAATATCAGCAACTATATCAACTAATTGATACATAAATGGTTCATTGATATCTAAAGATTGGCTAAATCTTACAGCACGACGTAACAAGCGACGTAATACATAACCACGACCCTCGTTAGCTGGTAATGCACCGTCAGCGATTGCAAATGCAATCGTACGAATATGATCTGATATAACTTTAAATGCCACATCGTATGCATCTTTTTCTAAATATTTTTTCCCTGATAACGTTTCTACTTCACGGATTATCGGCATAAATAAATCTGTTTCATAATTTGTACGTACATTTTGAGCTAATGATGCCATTCTTTCTAATCCCATACCCGTATCAATGTTTTTATTTGGGAGTGGTGTATATGTGTGGTCTTTATTATGGTTAAATTCACTAAACACTAAATTCCACACTTCAAGGAAACGCTCATTCTCTCCACCTGGATACATTTCTTCAGCTGGATCATCTTTACCATAACTATCTCCACGATCATAGAAAATTTCTGTATTAGGACCTGAAGGGCCTTCACCAATGTCCCAGAAATTTCCTTCAATTCTAATAATTCTACTTTCCTCTAAGCCAATGTCTTCATTCCATATACGATACGCTTCAATATCTTCTGGATGTACAGTCACATATAACAATTTAGGGTCCATTGCCATCCATTTCTCACTAGTTAAAAATTCCCATGCAAATTCAATTGCTTCTTTTTTAAAATAATTACCAATTGAGAAATTACCTAACATTTCAAAAAATGTATGATGACGTGCAGTAAACCCTACATTTTCAATGTCATTTGTTCTAATTGCTTTTTGTGAATTCACAATACGTGGTTTTCTTGGCGTTTCCCTACCATCAAAATATTTTTTTAACGTTGCTACACCAGAATTAATCCATAGTAAAGAATCATCATCAATTGGAACTAATGGTGCTGATGGTTCAACCATATGACCTTGTTCTACAAAATAATCGATAAAATTTTGTCTAATTTCACTTGCTTTTAAGTTTTTCATACCTTAAATTTCCTCCATCTCAACTCAAGTTATAACAGTAATTCATAAAAAATGAAAATAAAAAACGCCCATCCTCATAAAAGGGACGAACGTTTCGCAGTACCACCCTAGTTATAAGCATCAGTAAATCTTTATAGACGTCATTGTTAAAATTATGTAATTCAACAGTCTTAACAAATTTACTAACATACACTTATCACTCAATTAGTTATTATGCTTACTGACACAAAGTAGCTTTCAACTATATTCATTGTACTTTTCACCAACCAGTACATCTCTTGGGATAAAACATAGTTTACTTATCTTCATGCGAAGTTATTTATATTGTATTTATTTTCAACGACAATGTCAATCTTCAACGAAGTCATATGGGGAAAACTCTCCCATATTAATCATTGGATTTATCTTAAATATATTTTCTTCAGATAAAATAATATCAGCATCAAAAGAATTACTGACATCATCACTTTCAGTTTCTTCATCATTATTAAAGTACATTTTAAGAAAAGTACACAATTGTGTCATTCTCACTTGGCCATGAGTCTTGAGACCAATATCAAATGCTTGTGGATCTCCTAAGAACACAAGTGACTGTTTGGCACGTGTTAAACCAGTATATAATATGGGTTTTTGTAGCATTCTAAAGTACTGTTTAACCATCGGCATAATAACGATTGGAAATTCTGAACCTTGTGACTTATGGATTGATGTACAATAAGCATGCGTTAATTCCATTAAGTCTTGGCGAACAAATGTAATCTCGTTACCTTCAAAATCAACCACCAAAACATCTTTGTTTAATGCATTTTCTTTAGCCCAGAAGATGCCTACAATAACCCCAATATCACCGTTAAATATATTATCGCTTGGTCGGTTAACAAGTTGTAATACCTTATCACCTTTTCTAAAAACAATATCACCAAACTCAATTTCTCGAGTATCCTGTTCTTTAGGGTTCAAGATATCTTGCAATATTGTATTTAGTTTCTTAATACCTGCAGACCCTTTATACATCGGAGCTAATACTTGAATATCACTCATATCATAACCTTTATTCACTGCACTTGATACTACTTTTTCGACAACAGAGGGTATCTGTTCTGTTGTACAGTTTATAAAATTACGATCATGAAATCTTTGTGTAATATCAATTGCTTCTCCTAGTTTCATCCTATGCGCTAATTCAATAATACTTGAACCATCTTGTTGGCGGTAAACTTCAGTTAAATTCACACGAGGAATCACTTTCGAATCAATTAAATCCTTAAATACTTGACCTGGTCCGACAGATGGCAGTTGATCTTCATCCCCGACTAGTATAACTTGCGCATCGATAGGTACAGCACTCAAAAACTGATGGAATAACCATGTATCAACCATGGACATTTCATCTATAATAATAAGTTTTGCAGAAATCTCATTATCCAAAATATCTTCCGGTTGTGTATCTTGATTCCAACCTATTAGACGATGTATCGTCATAGCTTCCAATCCAGTTGACTCTGACAAACGTTTTGATGCTCGGCCAGTTGGCGCACCTAGGACTACTGGATAATCATCATTTTGATAATCATCATAATCTAATGACAAACCATGCAACTCTGCATACAGTTCAACAATTCCTTTAATGACAGTAGTTTTTCCTGTGCCTGGTCCACCGGTTAGCAACATGATTTTAGAATTAATAGCTGTTTGCAAGGCTTCTCTTTGAGAATCTGCATATGTTACTTTATTTCGTTCCTCAATTTCTCCGATTTCAAGTAGCAAATCAGATTGTTCAATTTCTTTAAGTTTATTTGTATAACTAAAATTACGGTATAAATTTTGAACGCTTTTCAGTTCTGAATAGTATAGACTTGGAATCGCAACTTCATTTTCTTGTTGGATTAATTTAGTGTCATTGACTAAATCCTGTAACACTTGTTCTAATTGTTGTATTTCTATTAACTCGCCTGGTGGTTGTGACAACATATCTTGTGTCATCTCTAGTACATTATTAGTTGGTAAATAAGTATGACCCTGTTTTATGCATTCTTCTTCTAAGACATAAAGCAACCCTGCTTTAAGACGTTCTGCATCGTTAAATTGAATGCCGACATTACGCGCTAATATGTCCGCCTTATTAAAACCGATACCTTTGACGTCATATACAAGTTGATAAGGCTTGTTTTCAACTACGTTGAGCGTTTCGCCTAAATATGCTTGGTATATAGCCATTGCTAACTTTGGCCCAAAACCCAAATCATGAAGTCGAATAATAATTTGTTCTGTTTCTTGATTACTCGCGATTTGTTCAGCAATTTGTTTTTGTTTCTTTTTAGGTAAACTAGGTACTTTTTCCAATATACTTGGATCATTTAAAATGTCACTAATCGCATTCTCACCTAATTTATTTACTATACTTTGAGCCGTTTTTTTACCTATTCCTTTAAAAAGATCACTTGATAAATAACTTATAATCGCTTCTTTGGTTTGTGGTAACTCTTTTTCAAAAGTTTCAGCTTTTAATTGTTTACCATATTTCGCATGTGTAACTACTTGCCCTTTAAATGTATAAACGTCACCTTCTGCAATATCTGGAAAAAACCCTACAATTGTAGGCATTGAATCGAATGTCTCGTTGGATTCAATTGTATCAACTTTTAAAACCGTATAAAAATTTTCTTTGTTTTGAAACAAAATCGCATCAACGGTCCCTTTAATCATTGAATTATTAAATAGTGTAGGGTTTTCCATAAGTTATTCCTCCTCTGCGATAGATTTAAAAGTTTTAATAGCATGATGGCTCATGACATGATCTGGATTAGCATCGACAGCCGCTTCAAAGTGACGAATAGCTTCGTCAGTATTCTCCGTTTGCATATAAGTGGCTAAACCTAAATTATAAAGCGCATCTGCATGTTTTTTATCGATTGCTAATACTCGGTTTAGCTGGTCAATAGCTGGTTCAAACATTTCTAAATGACATAACACAAGCCCGTATTGGAATTGTACCTCAGCATCATCACGGTCATCTTGTTCCGCTGCAGTCATTAGGAATGGTAAAGCTTCGTTAAATGCTTCTAGTTGATTGAAAGACATTCCAATCATGTAATTTGTATCAACTTTATCAACGCTAAATTTCAGCGCTTGTTGGTATAATTTTATCGCTTCATTAAAACGACCTTCATTGTAATATACATTACCTAAATTATAATAAATTGCACCGTTTTCCGGATCTAAAGTGATTGCTCTTTGAAAGAATTTTTCAGCTTTTTCTACTTCTCCCGCTTCAGCCAATAATATTCCGGCATTTATGTAATTTTCAACTTCTTTTGGACTAGCTTCTATATTTTCAAATAATGCTTTAAGTGCTTCTTCAAAGTTACCCTGTTTAATTAATTTATATATTTGCTCTTGATTCAACTTTAACCCTCTTTTCTGACTATTAATTATAACATTTACTCATTTTTTTGAAATATTAATTTTAAAAAAAGAAATCGCTAGATACTATATTATATAGTCTACTAACGATTTCTAAATAATACTTCATCTTTTGGTTTATAAAACGTAACTTAATTGTCCAGATTCTTTGAAAACATCATCAATTGTAGCACCACCAAGACAGACATCCCCATCATATAGCACAACAGATTGACCAGGAGTAATCGCACGAACAGGTTCATCGAATACTACTCGAATTGCGTTATCACTCTCTTTTTGCACAAATACTTTAGTATCTTTTTGGCGGTATCTGAATTTTGCAGTACATTCAAATCCATTTTCCAAGTCAACATCATTTACAAATGAGATATCTGATGCAATCAAGTAGTCACTGTACAATGCTTCATGGTGGAAACCTTGTTCAACATATAATACGTTGTCATTTAAGTTTTTACCAACTACAAACCATGGATCACCGTCTCCACCAATACCTAGGCCATGACGTTGTCCGATTGTATAATACATTAATCCAGCATGCGTACCGATTTTTTCACCTTGTAGTGTTCGCATTTCTCCAGATTGTGCTGGTAAATATTGTGAAAGAAATTCTTTGAAATTACGTTCTCCAATAAAACAAATACCTGTTGAATCTTTCTTTTTAGCAGTTGCTAAATTTTGTTCTTCAGCAATACGACGTACTTCTTTTTTATCGATATCACCTATTGGGAACATTACACGAGATAATTGATCTTGTGATAATTGATTTAAAAAATAAGTTTGATCTTTATTGTTATCCACGCCTCTTAACATTTCAACGTGGCCATCCTCATGACGACGCACACGTGCATAATGACCTGTGGCAACATAGTCAGCACCGAGTTTTAATGCGTGTTCTAAAAATGCTTTGAATTTAATCTCTTTATTACACATTACATCAGGGTTTGGCGTACGTCCTTTTTTATATTCATCTAGGAAATACGTAAATACTTTATCCCAGTATTCTTTCTCAAAATTCACTGCATAGTATGGGATATCTAATTGATTACATACTGCGATGACATCATTATAATCTTCAGTAGCTGTACATACGCCATTTTCATCTGTATCATCCCAATTTTTCATGAATATACCTATGACATCATAACCTTGTTCTTTTAACAAATGTGCTGTAACGGAACTATCTACGCCACCAGACATCCCAACAACAACTCGTGTATCTTTATTTGACACTTACACGTCCTCCTTAAATTTATGATAAATTTTATGAATTTCTGTAGATATATATTTTATTTCTTGTTCAGTTGTTTGTTCGTTAAAACTAAATCTTACAGAATGTTTTGCTCGATTATCTTCTTCATCATACATTGCTTGTAATACATGTGATGGTGTTGTAGTCCCTGCAGTACAAGCTGAACCTGATGAAACATAT
>ERZ1023255.48-NODE-48-length-32123-cov-16.365816_pt1 | contig 32123 bp, 30 predicted proteins | sample MGYA00380459_ERZ1023255 | MGnify/ENA primary metagenome ERZ1023255 (study PRJEB33173, sample SAMEA4830368) | metagenome | study: EMG produced TPA metagenomics assembly of the PRJEB25223 data set... | reverse complement strand
ACAGCATTATTACCTTGTTCACTAGAAGCAGCATCAGATTTATCGCTGTCTTTAGTTACATCTTGTGAATCATTAGAAGTAACATCGTCTTTATCAGTAACAACGCTATCATTTTGAACAGCATTATTACCTTGTTCACTAGAAGCAGCATCAGATTTATCGCTGTCTTTAGTTACATCTTGTGAATCATTAGAAGTAACATCGTCTTTATCAGTAACAACGCTATCATTTTGAACAGCATTATTACCTTGTTCACTAGAAGCAGCATCAGATTTATCGCTGTCTTTAGTTACATCTTGTGAATCATTAGAAGTAACGTCGTCTTTATCAGTAACAACGCTATCATTTTGAACAGCATTATTATCTTGTTCAACTGAAGTATCATCAAATTTATTAATGTCTTTAGCTACATCTTGTTTATTATCAGAAGTAACGTTGCCTTTATCAGATACAATGTCATCCTCTTGAACAGCTTCAGTAGCTTGTTTTTCTACATTATCTGATGTGTTAACATTGTTAGTTGCTTCATCAGAAGTAATTTCGTTTTCAACATTTTCTTGATTAGTTTTTACAGTAGAATCATCTTTTTGTTGTGCCTCCTGATCTTGACCGTTTTGATTATATGTATTTTGCGTTGTCATTTGATCAGAAGTTTGATTGTTCAATTCATCAATTTGAGCATCATAGTTTAAGTTATTATCAGTAGATGCCTGTTTGATTTGTGTAGGGTCTTTGTAGACTTGCGTACCTGAAATGTTCGCTGTTGGTTTACTAATTTCAGACTTAATTTGTTCACTTTGGTTAAGTGCTTTATCATCATTTAAAATATTCTTGTTAGTTGATTGATCTTGCGTTTTGTCTGCCGCTTGTGCGTGATGAGTTGTCAAAGCTGTACCTGCTAATGTTAATGCTATAATTGAAGGTACCTTATAAGTGTTTTTTTTCTTAGCCATTAAACTGCCCCTTTAACTTTATAAATTTAAATTCATTATAATACGACTAAGGATTGAGTGACTTATTTTTCACCGATTTGTAATATAAAATTAATCTTATTAAGTTTTAGAAAAGATTTAATATTCAATTTAAAGCGTTATTACGCCTTATTCACAATATATTGAAAAAATACATCTGAAGAAATATTACAAAAATTAGATGGAATATTAATGTAAAAATATGAAGATTGTTTTTACATTATTTTTATCATTGCAATATGTTTAATATTTTCCTCCATAAACGTTTCTCCAAAGGATTGATAGCCAAGAGATTCATAAAATCCTTGTGCGTGGTATTGTGCATTAAGCATTAATCTTTGATAGCCTTGATCTTTTGCTACTTTTTCTAAAAATTCCATTAATAATTTTCCACAACCTTTGTTACGATGTGTTGCTAAAATAGCCACTCTTTCTATCTTTACACCGTTATCTATAGGGCGTAATCTACCGGTAGCAAATGGCATATCATTTTTGTCGTATCCGATTATATGAGTAGCCATAGTTTCGTATTGGTCTATTTCATTTTCTAAAGGCACGCTTTGTTCTTCAACGAAGACCTTTTTACGTATATTATGAGCTTCTTCTAGCATAGTTTGAGTTGTAACAATTTTGAACATTAGGATTCCTCATTTCAATTTTGATATTAAAAATACCCTATCATAATTTATATGATAGGGCAGTTATTTTATAATGCTTCTTTTCTAATAATTGCAGTATATTGCCAAAAAATACGCATCTGTGCAATGTTCCAATTATTCATTCCCATGGCAAAGCCAGAAGGTTTAAATAAGTTTACATCAGTTACTTCCAGTGCAGCAGCAATCAGATACTGGATTGGCACACTAATCTGCTTCATCGTATCTGTAATACCATTTTGATCATAAACCCATGTGAAAGGGAGTTCTGATTCAAAAACATCAACTTTTTCAAAAATTTCTGGAAGCGCAACAATATAACACGCGCCATCAACAATTGGATTATTGTCACTATCTTTATAGTAAATTCGTAATGCCTCATAATTTTCGCGATGTTCATGATTGACATAGAAAAATTCATTTCTAAAAAGTGCCATATCTTTGCTGTGAATCAATTGTTGTTCTAATACATTAAACATACCGTTTATTTGGTTAAGTTTGTCATATGTTTTACGTGACATACAGTGAGCTCCTCCCTAAAATTAATATTGATTTGTTGGTATTTCTTGAGTATCTGGTTGTTGATTTTGATTAGGTTGCTGGTTTTGATCAGGTTGTTGCTGATTTTGATCAGGTTGTTGTTGATTTGGATTAATTTGTTGTTGTGTATTTTGGCCGTTGTTTTGTTGGTTGCTGTTGTCTTGTTGATTTTCATATTGATTGTCTTGATTGGCATCTGATTGTTGGCTATTATCATTGTCATTATTTTTTTGGCTATTTGAATCTGTAGAATTACTATCTGACGATTGATTTTCATCATCGTCATTACTAGTACTATCACTTTGAGATTTTCTTAACAATGAACTATCTATCTCTGTTTGTGGTATGAGTGTACCATAAAAATCAATAACACGTTGATTTAGAAATTCTATCTTGTCTTTTATTTTAGGTAATTCTAGATCATCACGCAAAAGATTTGACGTATCTTGAATATTTTTTATATCAGGATTGTAATAATATATACCATTTAAGTAATCATCTTTACCTTCAAGTTGTGTACTCTTGATTTCAATATCATCTTTTAAATAAGATGTTGCAAGCACTTTGATTTCTTTATAACTTAAATTGTGTTTGGCATTTTTACCAACAATTTCAACAACATCATCTAATTTACTAATTGAATCTGCTTTTTGAGCTTTAGCAAATAGTTTTTTTATTAAATCCATTTGACGTTGACCACGTTTTAAATCAGAATCTTGATGTCTTGTTCTCGCAACGGCTAATGCTTCATCACCATTTAAATTTTGGTGGCCCTTTTTAACTTTTATTTTTCCAGAATCATCCGTATTCGGTTCATTAATGTCATAAGGGACATCGTATTCGATACCGCCCAGTTCATTTACAGCATCGACAAAAGCTTCCATATTTATTCTTACATAGTAATCAACTGGCACATTTAAAGTAGCTTCTACAGAGTCCATTGATGATTTAGGACCTCCATAAGCATGAGCATGTGCAATTTTATCGTAATAACCTACTTTAGGGATATAACTAATAGTATCACGTGGGATACTTAACATTCTTATTTGTTCTTTCTCGGTGTTGAGTGTAGAGAAAATCATTGCATCTGATCTTGATTGTTCAGTACTTTGTCCGTTTTTTTCACGACCACTATTATCATCAATACCTAAGAATAAGATAGAGATAGGATCTTTTGAAGGATCAACTTTTGATTCACGGATGTTAGATTGTCTCGCTGAATCTTGATCATTGTATGAATGTTCAAAAGCGCCTTGAGAAGATTTTAATAGTATAACGGCAAATATCACTGGAACAACCACAAGAAGTAAAGATAGAAATATTAAAAAATATTTTAAAAATTTATTCATGTTTGAAGCTCCCCATGTATAAGATTTGGTACATGTAACTATTATTTTGTTTAAGTTATTAACCTTTTTAACTTTGTTAAATATTTGTAAAGAAGAAAATGTACTATAACTTATAATTTTATTACTATAATTAAAAAATATCAACTATCAATATGTTATTTACAAGTTTGAAGTGAAATTAAAAGGTATTTGTAGTAGTTAGCGCTTGAGTAATCAAACTTTAGATATGAAGGTTACATTTATGTCATTTGATTAAAAATGATTTATTTTAAAACATAAGATATAATATACAGTGGAAATATAAACTTGTAGACAATATCAATTCTAATGAATATTTAATAGGTTCTGTTAGAGTAGAAAAATTTATGAGATGAATTATTGAAAATTAGCTTTTAAAATTAAATATATCTTTATTCTGAGAGATATAAGGAGGATACATTAACGTGAAACAAGCTTGGTTAGAGAAAATTGATGAGAGTTTAGTTAAAGATTTTTATCAATTACAAACAGAAGAAGAGAAAAACGGGGGCTTTGAAACTACTTTATCTTTTGGTACTGCAGGTATAAGAAGTACTTTTGGTTTAGGACCTGGTAGATTAAATGCCTTTACTGTTCGAAAAGTTGCGTTAGGATTAGCACAATATTTAAAAAATAAAGTTAGTAACAATCCATCAGCAGTTATACATTTTGATACTAGATTATTATCAAAAGAATTTTCTAGAGAAATGGCAAGTGTTTTAGCTAAAAATGGGGTGCGTACGATTGTATCAGAAAATTACAAATCTACACCCGAGCTATCTTTTGCGGTAAGAGAGTTAAATGTAAGTGCGGGTGTCATGATAACTGCTAGTCATAACCCTAAAAATTATAATGGTATAAAAATTTATGATAATCATGGTGGTCAATTATTACCAGAAGCATCAGAAACGTTAAGTTCGTATATAAATTCAATTGCATCGCCACTGTCAATTGAAAAAGGTGATTTTGAATCATTATTAAATGAAGAGAAAATTCAATACATGGCTAATGAAGTTACAGAAAAATATAAATCTGAAGTAAAAACATTAGTAGGTACAATTGAAGAAAAAGATGCAAAAGTTGTACTTACAAGTTTACATGGTACGAGTTTACCACTAATGTCAGATATATTAGCAGAGTTGAATTATCATAACTATGTAATAGAAGAAAAACAATCAAAACCAGATGGTCATTTTCCAACTATTGCAATTGCTAATCCTGAAGACGAAGCCGCGTTTACACTAGGTAAAAAATTAGCAGACGAAACAGATGCACAACTGATTATTGCTACAGATCCAGACGCAGATAGATTAGGTTTTATTGAACGTTATGGAGATAATGATTATAGATATTTTAATGGTAATGAAATAGGTCTACTGTTTATGAAATTAAGATTTCAAGATTTAATAGAAGCTAATACACCACAATATATTATTAAATCGATTGTTACAAGTGAACTAGCGGAGAGATTGGCCATATCATTAAATGTTGAAGTGGCTAATGTACTTACTGGGTTTAAATATATTTCAGACTTTATTGAACAAAAAAACAACACGTCTAATAAGCAATTGTTATTAGCATTCGAAGAAAGCCACGGATACTTAGCAAAACCAATATCTAGAGATAAAGATGCAATTCAAATGGTACCGTTGCTGATTAAATATAAGAATTTATTAAATAAAAACGGTTTAACGTTTAAAGATACAATTAATGATATCTATAAAAATATTGGTGAATTTAAAGATAGAACAATTGCACCTAGCTTTGAAGGTACAAAAGGTAATGAGAAAATCTCTAAAATAATGAATCAGTTTAGAAATAAAGATATTTTTTCAATATGTGGTATGGATGTCAAACAGATTGAGGATTATCGAACTGGTGAAATTAGAAATGTAAAAGAGGGAACAACTGAATTATTATCATTACCTAATACAAATCTAATTAGGTTCATATTTGAAAAAGGTTTTATTGCTTTAAGACCGTCAGGCACAGAACCAAAAATTAAGCTGTATTTTTCACTTAATGTAGATAATATTGATGCCATAACGGAACAATTTGAAAAAGACTATATTAACTATATAGATTGAGTAAAACAGAGGCAAAAAGATGACTACGAAAAAACTAAAACGATTAACGATTATTTTGAGTATACTTCTTATAGCTATAACGTTTTTAATAGTGTATAAACATTACCAACGTTATAATCAAGAATACAATGCTAACAAATCATATGAAGAAGCATCAAAAGATCATAAAAAAGTAGGAGAATTAAAAACTGTTATTGACGAAAAAAATTCTGATATTGTAGAAATTAATAGATATTTAGAACAAATTAAATTTAATGGCACTGCTGCTGTATTTGAAAATGGTCAATTAAAGCTAAATAAAGGTTACGGTATAAGAAATTTTAAAGAAGATGAAAAGAACACAGCGGATACATTATATTTAATTGGATCTTCTCAAAAATTTACAACTGGTTTAATGCTAAAGCAACTTGTAAATGATAAGAAAATAAATATGCAGGATCCAGTCACAAAGTATTTACCATGGTTTAAATCAGTTCAACCCATTACATTAAATCAATTGATGCAACATAAAAGTGGTTTATATAAATATAGTGCTTCACCGCAATATAAAAATTTAGATGAAGCCGTGCATGCTATACAAGAAAAGGGAATAGAGCAAAAATATTATAATAAAAACAGATACAATGATGCGAATTACCTAGTTTTATCACGTGTGATTGAAGAGGTGACTAATAAATCGTATGTAAAGAATTTTGAAGAGAGACTTGCTGGGCCATATAATTTGAATTTTACAGCATTTTTTAATGATGTAGATTATCAAAAAAATATGGCTATTGGCTATAAAAAGGATAAAAATTCTGATAAACCGATAAAACAAACGCCAAATATATTAGATCAGTATTATGGTGCAGGTAATCTCTTTATGGCGCCATACGATATGGGACAATTAATTTTAAATTTGCAAAAAAATGAACTTTTTGATGATAAAATCACACAGCCATTTTTACATGAAAGTCTAACATCGCAATATCCGCAACCTTATAGATATGGTTTTTATTCACTTCCAGATAAAAATAGGATTAATGGCGGTTTTTTTGGTCAAGTTTTTACAGCTTATTTTAATAACAAATATATAGTAGTATTAGGCACTAATTATGAAAATAGTAAGACTAGTAACGAAAAGAAAATAAAACATATTTATTATGATATCTTGAAACAAGGTGAACTATATAATATTGTTGGTCAGAAATATTAAAATGAAAAACACTCCTTTACTATTTAAGCAAAGCTTAAAAATTACAGATTAAATAGTAAAAAGGAGTGTTTTTTTATGTATTAATAAACTATCAATTATTTACAGTATTTGAGTGCATCTATAAAGATATCTTTAAATACACTAGGTTCAATGGACATGACCACGCTACAATTGGGGAATAATGATTTAAAATCTGTAACTGTTGCACCTTTTGTCAATGTACCATTAGTCTCAATTTGAACATCTGCTTCTTGGACATCAAACTTTTCGGGATGGAGCAGATAAAGCACAGTGTATACATCATAAACATTAATGCCATTTTCAAAATCATCACCTTTATAATGTTTGAAAAGATGGTGTAGCATATCACCAGTTTGGTTTAATACCTGAAGTTCATTTACTGTTTTATGACTTAATGTAGAACTTCTTGCAACATCAAGACCGACCATAGTCAAAGGTAAACCTGAATTGAATACGATTTGAGCAGCTTCTGGATCACAAAAAATATTAAATTCTGCAGAGGGCGTTACATTTCCACGGCCAGCAGAACCACCCATTAAGACAATTTCTTTAATATAATCTTTAACTTCAGGGTAAGTAGATATTAATAGCGCAATATTCGTTAGTGGTCCAATAGGAATGAGTGTTACCGGATTTTCATTTATTTTTAATTCTTTATACATAGCTTCCACAGCATGCATTGAAGTTAAATCATCATAGTTAGGTTCAGGAAAATTATATCCGTTCATACCTGATTCTCCATGGACTGTACTTGCGTCTACGATATTTGAAAGTAGGGGCTGTGAAGCACCTTTATGTATAGGTACATTGCTTGTAAAAAACTGTTTAAGTTTTAATGCATTTGCTGTTGTTTTTTCAATCCCAACATTTCCATTGACAGTAGTAATCATTCTTAAATCAAATGCAGGGTGATTTAAAGCAATACTGATTGCAGCAGCATCATCAATACCAGGATCAGTGTCTATAATTATAGGTTGTTTCATTATTAATTAACCTCCTTGAATAAAATAGGGTATGTGCTTATTTTACAATTTTTGTAGTTTGAATGCTTAAAAAATGTATTAAACATAATTGGAAATAGTACAGTAACTTGCTTTAACTTTTATAAAAAATAATAATAAAAAAAGACTTCTCCGAAGAGAAGTCTTTTTTAGGATTATAAGTGGCTTGAGTGTCCACCTTGCATTACCCAATAAGTACCGATAACAGTAATTAAAGTAATGATAATCGCAAATATAACTTTGAATCCTTGTAAATTTCCATCTTTACCTTCAGTTAAGTGCATGAACATTAATAATTGAACTGCAGCTTGTATAAAAGCAAAACCAAAGATGATGGTAATCTTAGCATTAAGTGCCATAGATGTGTATAAGGTTACGAATACTGCTAAGATCGTTAGAACGATTGAGGCAATAAAACCTACAGTATGTTTTACAATTGTATTCATCCGCTAAACACCATCCCTATCATATATACGGCAGTAAAGATGAAAATCCAAACAACATCTAAAAAGTGCCAATATAAACTGACTATAAATAATTTAGGAGCATTGTCTTTATTTAATCCTCGCATTGCAACTTGAATTAATAAACAAATAATCCAAACAATACCTAATGATACGTGGGCACCATGTGTTCCTAGTAGAATAAAGAAGCTAGACCAATAAGAACCAATAGTTAGATTAACACCTTCGTGTACGTAATGCGCAAACTCATAAATTTCAAAGCCTACGAATACAGCACCTAAAAGGACTGTGATAATCATCCAGATCATCATTAATTTTTCTTTTTCTTTTCTCATATAGTATATTGCTATACCACAAGTGTAAGAACTAATTAATAATGCAAATGTCATTATTAATATAAGTGGTAATTCAAATAATTCAGTAGTCATTTTGCCGGCATAATCGCCGCCGTGTTGAAGTGTTAATAATGCCGCAAACAACGTACCGAATAATGAGAATTCTGCTGTAAGGAAAATCCAAAAGCCAAGTCTATTTAAATTACCTTCATGCGAACGTTGGTCAATTGTGTTTGCATCATGACTCATGACTTACAGCCTCCCTTTCTTTAATACGTGCATCACGTAAACGTTTTTCAGTTTCTGCTACTTCAGACGCTGGTATATGGTAACCGTGGTCTATTTGGAAACTACGATAAATCATTGTACCGAAAATACCTAATAAACAAATTATTGCTGGAATAAGTGTTTCGAAGATAAGGAAGAATCCACCAATAGTGAAGAAAATTCCCATCCAGAAACCAACAGGTGTGTTATTTGGCATATGGATATCTGTATAATTATGGTTATCTAAATAATGACGACCATGTTCTTTCATATCTACAAATGTGTCATAGTCATTCCAATCTGGAGTGATAGCAAAGTTGTATTTAGGTGGCATTGCGCTTGCAGTTGCCCATTCTAACGTACGACCTAAACCATCCCAGTTATCGCCAGTAGCTTCACGTGGTGCTTTGAAGAAGCTGTATACGATACTTGCAACTAAGAACATAAAGCCTAATGCCATCATTAGGGCACCGACAGTTGAAATTACGTTTAGTAACCACCAACCATCTTCTGGCATATAAGTATATAAACGACGAGGCATACCATCTAAACCAAGAATGAATTGTGGTATGAAACAAATGTTAAATCCGATTATGAATAACCAGAAACACCATTTGTTTAATGTTTCGTTTAACTTAAATCCAGTCATCTTAGGCCACCAGAAAATTAAAGCACCTAGACAAGCAAATACAACACCAGCCACTAATGTATAGTGGAAATGCGCTACTAAGAAGTACGTATTGTGGTATTGGTAGTCTGCTGCTGCCATAGAGAGCATTATACCAGTTACACCACCTATTAAGAAGTTAGGTATGAAACCTAATGCGAATAGCATTGGTGATTCAAAGGTGATACGACCTTGATAAAGCGTAAACAACCAGTTAAAGATTTTAACACCAGTTGGTATACCAATCAGCATGGTTGAAATTGAGAAGAATGAGTTAATTAATGCACCATTACCCATTGTGAAGAAATGGTGAACCCAAACTAAGAAACTTAAGAATGCGATACCTGCAGTTGCCCAGACCATGCTTTGATGACCGAATAGACGTTTACGTGCAAATGTCGGAATAATTTCAGAGTAAATACCAAATGCTGGTAAGATAACGATATACACTTCAGGGTGCCCCCATACCCAGAAGAAGTTAGCCCATAACATTGGCATACCACCGTTTGCAACTGAGAAGAATGCAGTGTCGAATATTCTGTCAGTCGTAAATAGTGCTAGTGCAACTGTTAATACAGGGAAAGCCAAGATAACGATTAATGACGTAATAAAAGTAGTAACCGTGAACATTGGCATTTCCATGAATTTCATAGTTGGTGTTTTACATCTAAGTATAGTAACAAAGAAGTTTATACCGGTCATTAATGTACCGATACCAGAAATTTGTATTGCTATTAAGTAATAGTTAACTCCAGGTCCTGGGCTGAATTCGCCTGCAAGTGGTGCATAGTTTGTCCAACCAGCTGCAGGTGAACCTCCGACTATAAAGGAAAGGTTGAATAAAATCATACCTGAGAAGAATAACCAGAAACTTACGTTATTTAATATAGGGAATGCAACATCGCGTGCGCCAATTTGTAATGGTACTACGACATTCCATAAACCAAAGATGAAAGGCATTGCCATAAAGATGATCATTATTACACCGTGTGTACTAAAGACCTCATTATAATGGTTTCCTTCTAAAAATGTGTTATCTGGAATTGCTAACTGCGTACGCATCATTAGTGCGTCGATGCCGCCACGTACGAACATTAATACCGCACAGATTAAGTACATTGCACCAATTTTTTTATGGTCAATAGATGTGAACCATTCTCTATATAGATATTTCCATAATTTAAAATAACTAATTACTGCGATCACAGCAATGATTGCGAAAGGTGCACCAATTTGTGCCATCGTTATCATCCAGTTACCTTGAACGAGTAATTGATCCCATGGAAAATTCATTAATGTCCACCTCCATTTTCATGGTCTTTTTTCTCTATTTTAGATGCTTTTTCATCTTTAACACCTTCAGAGATTTTTTCCATTTCATCCATATTATGTGATTCTTCATCTTTGAATTCACTATCATATGGTTCATTATTGCCTAGAATCATGGCTTTCATTCCATGACGCTCATAGTTTGCATTTGTGATTTGTGGTTTACGTGCAGGTTTATCTGGTTTATCTAATACATCTTCTTTTATTTCTTCTGGTGTATTAAAGTTTGGATCTTTCTGCACATAATTGAAACGATCATAAGCATAGAAAATATACTCAGGATCAGCTGCAGGATCAACAAATGCTAAATGCGTACCACTGAAAGTTAAATTTTTATTTTCAGTAGTTGGTAAAAGTTGCTTATCAAATGTATCTTGGTCCAATACTTTTTTGCTTTGAGCATCTTTTACCCAATTCTCGAATTTACTTTGGCTTACAGAATTAACATCAAATGTTTGACGTTCGAAGCCTTCACCATTGAAGTTTGAGTTACGTCCTCTGAACGTACCTTCTTCACTAGCTGTTAATGTCCAGTCCATTGTCATACCTGTCATCGCATATTTTTGGCCACCTAATTGTGGAATCCAGAAACTTGTCATCATATCCATTGATTGGAGTTTGAAGACAACAGGGCGATCTTTCGGAATAGTTAAATGATTAACTGTTTCGATTTTTTGTTCAGGATAACTGAAGAACCACTTATAACCAGCGCTTGTCGCATAAACAACAAGTGGATCGTCTTCTTTCTGTGGTTTTTCCTCATAATTGTAAAGTGAATTAACCGTTGGGATGGCTAAAGCAATTACAATAATTACAGGAATAATAAACCAAATTGTTTCCATTAAAGAATTGTGGTGCATCTTTCCTGATTCTTTAGTATTTCCTATTCTATATTTATATAGGAAAACCGTGAATAAAATAACAACAGCGGCAATAATAACAAGCATGAAGATGATTGAATACATAATCAAAAACTTCGTATCGCTTGCCATCGGCCCTTTTGGGTTTAAAACTTCTACGTTAGAACAACCACTAAGCAAAATTAGCGAGCCAAAGAGTAGAAGCAAAGACTTAAATTTTGACACTTTTTTGACCTCCTAATACTACAAATGTAGGGCTTACCATCAATTTTAAGATATTACGCAATATTTACAAGTGTTTGTACGAAAAAAAATATTGTAAAATTAAAAGAAACCCAACAAACTCAACGTCTGGTGGGCTTTCAAAGATTTGTTAAAATTATGTGTACATTTTGTGAAAAGTGTCATATTTAAGACGATAAGCCAAAATCGGTCACAAAACAGTGATAAACATTATCATTTAGGGATATATGTATTAAAATTATAAAATTATTTTACTTCAATATAACGAATAGATTTATTTGTTGCGCCATCTGAATCCTCAACTTTATATTCGATTTTATATTTACCAGCTTTTTTGGTGTTAATATTACCGTCAACTTTGATTTTATGTGTAAGATCGCCATCTTCTTTATCATAAGCACGTATGCCATTTAATATATTGTAGTCATCGCCTTTATCGATAATTGTATCATTAATCCCTTTAAGTTCTGGGATTGAATTTTCAGTAGCTTCTGCGCTTAAATTAGGTGATACAAGTGTAGCTGATACACCTAATGCAGACAAAGATTGTATTAATTTATTCATTACGTAACCTCCGAACGCAAAACATTAATTTTATTTAATCTTACTATACTTTAATTTGCTACATTATACATCATACTATAGTCCTAATATAGCTTATTTCTATAAATTTCATTGTAATTTCCGGTTAAAAATATGTAAATTGAACTTTTTGTGAATTTTATCACAAAAATCTTTTGTAACTTTCAATTTTGTAATAAGATAAAAATGTAAAAAAGAATTAAATAAAAATTAGGGGTGTAATTAATGTTGAATGAAAAAGAACGAGATATTATTAAGGAAACTGTTCCGGTATTACAACAAAAAGGAGAAGAAATTACATCATACTTCTATAATAGAATGTTTACCAGACATCCTGAGTTAAAAAATATGTTCAATCAAACGAATCAAAAAAAAGGCTTACAATCTACTGCGTTAGCGCATAGTGTATTAGCGGCAGCAACCAATATCGATGATTTAACACGCATCATGCCAGTTGTTAAAGAAATTGCTTATAAACACTGCGCGTTACAAGTGCCAGAAGCCGGATACGATATTGTGGGAGAAAACTTATTGGCAGCTATTCAAAATGTACTAGGGCTACCAGAAGATGATGTGATTATTGCTACGTGGGCAAAAGCATATGGTGAAATAGCTTCCGTATTTATTAATGTTGAGAAAGATATTTACGATGAGATGGCTTGGGATGGTTTTAAACCTTTTGAAATTATTAATATAGAACCAACAACTTCAGATATCAAGGTGTTTACCGTTAAGTCAAATGAATATAACTTAAGTAAATTTGAGGCAGGTCAATATATTACTGTAGACGTAGAAAGTGATAAATTGGAATATCGTGCCAAACGTCACTATTCCATTATTGAAGGCGACGAACATACATTAACTTTTGCAGTGAAAAGAGATGTAACAGATTTTCACGAGGGAGAAGTATCAACCATTTTACATGATGAGATGCAAATAGGCGGGACAATAAATTTATCAGCTCCAGTAGGTGGATTTGGTGTAGTAAATAACACAGCGCCTCAACTATTTATTGGTTCAGGTATAGGTGTCACTCCGTTAATTCCAATGTTTAACGAAGTAGCAAGCTCAAATGTAAAAGTAGACTTTATTCAAAATGTTGAAAATATAGAAGAAATTCCTTTTTACAGTAGAATAGAAGATATTGCAAATAATAACGATAATGCATCGTATATTATTCATGATAAACAAAAAACGGGATATATGGATGCAACGTATCTAAGTCAATTTATTTCAGCAGACACTGAAATCTATGTTTGCGGAGGTGTTAAATTCCTGAAATCAATTATTACTACATTGAAAGAAATGGGTGTTGAACAACAACATTTACATTTCGAATCATTTATTCCTAGATTAAGCGTAGGAGTATAACTTTCTACAATTGATATTCTTTATTGATAAATTACACATTGAGCAGATTTTAAGTCTCAATAAAGTAAGAGAGCTAATCACTTAGATTGGCTGTCTGTTATATGTAAAATTTTTTTGTTAATTGAGAATAGATTGAGTTGCTTTGCGCTTAATGTCTTACACTCATAATAGTCTTCGGGATTTCAACATGTTAAAAAATTTCATAAAACAAATAAACGTCAATTTCTATTGGAATAATTTAGAAATTGACGTTTATTTTTTGGGTAGAAAACTTTACGTTTAAACTTTTCAGCTTTTTTATAAGCAATAGGAGACAGTCAAGCAAGGCGAGATAAATTGATTATAACTAGCACTTGATAACCAGTCATGATTGCCTTTTGAACAGGTTTATCCATGTTCTCTGCTTTAATAAATAATTACCCTATTTTTAACTCATTAAATATTTAACAGACGTTATTTATTTGACTATTCAATACCTCTACGCATTTTTTCAGCTATAAGAGTGTTGTTTAGTACCATAGTAATTGTCATTGGGCCTACGCCACCTGGAACCGGTGTAATAGCGCCAGCTACTTCTTTAACTTCATCATAAGCGATATCACCTTTTAATTTGCCGTTTTCATCAGGAGTGTTACCAACATCTATTACGACTGCGCCTTCTTTAACATCATCTTTAGTTACTAAGCCTGGACGTCCGACAGCACTTACGATAACATCAGCATTTTTCAAGTGACTATGCATATCTTTTGTTCTTGAATGCAAGATTGTAACAGTTGCATTTTTTTGAAGTAATAATTTAGAAACAGGTTGCCCAACAATATGACTTCTGCCAATTACAACAGCATCTTTACCTTCTAAATCAATGTCAGCATGATTTAGAAGTTCCATGATTCCTAGTGGTGTACATGGAACAAAAGTTTGTTGGTCAATATATAACTTACCGATATTTTCTGGATGGAAGCCATCAACATCTTTAGCTGGATTTATAGATTCCAGTATTTTTTGTTCACTTACTTGTTCAGGTAATGGCACTTGAACTAATATACCACTCACACTATCATCTTCATTTAAGCGTTTAAGCTCTTTTAATACATTTTCTTCAGAAGTTGACTCATCTAAATGTACAATTTCAGAAATCATACCAATTTTTTCAGCAGCCTTCTTTTTTGAATTAACATAACTTTGGCTAGCGCCATCATTACCCACTAAAATAACAGATAATTTAGGTGTGTAACCTTTAGATTGTAAAGCTTCAACTTGATCTTTAAGCCCTTGTCTGTAATCTTTAGCAATTTGTTTTCCGTCTAAAATCTTTGCGACCATGAAAAATCCTCCTCGAATGTATGAACTTTACTTAACATTAACATAAAAACCATGGCAATTAACAACCAAAAGACGTAAATTATGTACTTTTTTTTGGTTAAAGTTCGATTTTTGATTGAAAAAGCATGGTTTAATTGTTATGCTATATCTGTAATATACATCTAATAGTAGTGACATTTCAAATTTCTGAAAGGGTGTTCGTTTTGAAAGTGGTAGTCATAATGGGTAGTTCATCAGATTGGGAAACAATGAAGGAAAGTTGTTCTACGTTAGACCAATTAGAAATTCCGTATGATAAGAAAGTTGTTTCAGCGCATCGTACGCCACAATTAATGGTTGATTTTTCTAAAGAAGCAAGAGCAAATGGTTATGATGTTATTATTGCAGGTGCAGGCGGTGCCGCTCATTTACCTGGCATGGTTGCATCGATGACAACATTACCAGTAATTGGAGTACCAATTGAGTCAAAAAGTTTAAAAGGACTAGATTCATTATTATCAATCGTCCAAATGCCAGGAGGTATTCCAGTGGCAACTACAGCTATAGGCAAAGCTGGAGCGAAAAATGCAGGTGTACTAGCTGCAAGAATACTAAGTATTGATAATCAATCAGTCCAAAAAAATTTGGAAAATTATGAAAAATCATTAGTTCAGAAAGTGAGTGAAATGCAAGATGAACTTCAATAAATTAAAGTTCGGCTCAACAATCGGTATTATCGGTGGCGGTCAATTAGGTAAAATGATGGCACAATCAGCTCAAAAGATGGGTTACAAAGTAATCGTACTTGATCCTGATCCAGCATGTCCATGTCAGTACGTCGCACATGAATTTATCAACGCCGAGTATGATAATCAAGAAGCATTGGAACAACTTGGTGAGTTATCTGATGTCATCACTTACGAATTTGAAAATATATCAGCCGATCAATTAAAGACACTTGTCTCAAAATATAATATTCCTCAAGGATATCAAGCTATACAATTACTCCAGGATCGATTGACTGAAAAGCAAACATTACAAAAAGCAAATTGCAAAATTGCGCCATTTGTACAATTATCTAAGACGGATGATTTGAATATTGCTATAGAAACAATCGGTTATCCTTTTATCGTGAAAACAAGGTTTGGTGGCTATGATGGTAAAGGTCAAATATTAGTTAATTCAGCATCAGATATAGATGAAGCAAAAGCACTTTTAGAAAAACAAGAATGTGTTGCTGAGCAATATTTGCAATTAGAAAAAGAAGTATCCCTAACAGTTACCATTGGTAATGACAATCAAATCACATATTTTCCACTACAAGAAAATGAACACCAAAATCAAATTCTCTTTAAAACAATCGTACCTGCTCGCACGGAGCATGAAAAAGAAGCAGAAGCTCGAAATGAAGTTGATAAAATAATCAAAAATATTCATTTCGTAGGTACTTTTACAGTTGAATTCTTTATAGATGGTGAAAACCGTTTATATGTAAATGAAATTGCACCTAGACCGCATAATTCCGGTCATTATTCAATTGAAGCATGCGATTTTTCACAATTTGATACACATATTTTGGCTATTACTGGTCAAAAATTACCAGAACAAATTGAATTGTTAAAACCAGCAATAATGATGAACTTATTAGGGAAAGATTTAGATTTATTAGAAGACCAATTTAGTGAGCATGCTGAATGGCATGTCCATATATATGGTAAAACATCTAGAAAACCTAATAGAAAAATGGGGCATTTAACAGTGTTGACAACTGACATAGATAAATGCGAACAAGCACTACTTGATAAATTTGAAGGGAGATCTCAATAATGTCTTTATTATATGAAGGTAAAGCAAAAAGAATATTTTCGACTGGTGAAAATGATGTATTACGTGTTGAATACAAAGATGAAGTTACTGCAGGAAATGGCGCTAAAAAAGATTTAATAGAAGGCAAAGGTCGTTTAAACAACCAAATCACTTCTCACATTTTTAACTATTTAAAAGCAAAAGGTGAGAAAAGCCATTTTATCGAGCAGATATCTGAAACAGAACAACTTGTACAATCAGTTGAAATCATCCCTTTAGAAGTAGTAGTCAGAAATATTGCTGCAGGTTCTATTACTAAAAGACTTGGTTTTGAAAAAGGACATGAATTTGACGAACCACTTGTGGAATTCTTCTATAAAAACGATGACCTAAATGATCCACTAATAACAGAAGATCATATTAAGTTACTACATTTAGCTGAAGATAATGAAATAAATTCATTAAAAGAAGCGGCAAAGGATGTTAATGCAGTTCTAGTTCAATTAATGGATGAAATGAACTTACGGTTAGTCGATTTCAAAATAGAGTTTGGCCGTACAAATGATGGACAGATTTTACTAGCTGATGAAATTTCTCCTGATACATGCCGTATTTGGGATAAAGATAGCGATACAAATTTTGATAAAGATGTATATAGAGAAGATAGAGGATCAATCATTGAAACATATCAAACTTTTTTAAATAAACTGGAGGCTTTATAAAAATGAAAACAATTGAATTACACATCACATTACAACCACAAGTATTAGATACACAAGGACAAGCATTAAACCGTGCAGTTCACGATTTAGGCTATAAACAAGTTAACGATATCCGTGTTGGAAAAGTTTTATATATGACAGTAGATGAAGCTACAGATGCTGAAGTACACAATGTGGTTACGACATTAAGTGAAAAACTATTTGCTAATACTGTCATTGAAGAATATAGCTATAAAGTATTGGAAGAAGGAGAGAAAGCATAATGAAATTTGCAGTGCTAAAATTTCCAGGCTCCAATTGTGATAGAGATATGTATAATGCGGCTATAAAGTCTGGTGTACAAGCAGAATATGTTGATTATCGAAATACTTCTTTAGATGGTTTTGATGGCGTGTTAATTCCAGGAGGTTTTTCATTTGGAGATTATCTACGTTCAGGTGCAATGGCTAGTGTGGCACCGATTACTGAAGAAGTGAAAAGATTTGCTTCAGAAGGCAAACCAGTATTAGGTGTTTGTAATGGATTTCAGATATTAACAGAAATAGGACTATTACCCGGCGCATTACTACATAATGATTCGCACTTGTTTGTCAGTCGCAATGAGTCTTTAAAAGTTGTTAATAACCAAACAGCATACACAAATCTATATGATAAAAATGAAGTGGTAGTATACCCAGTTGCACATGGTGAAGGACACTATTACTGCACGCCTGAAACATACGAAGCTTTAGATCAAAACAATCAAATTATTTTAAAATATGTTGATAACCCAAATGGTTCATTCAATGATATTGCTGGCATAGTAAATGAACAGGGAAATGTTTGTGGTATGATGCCACATCCAGAACGCGCAATTGAATCAATTTTAGGTACAGACAGTGGCGTGAAGTTATTTGAAGCAATGGTAAATAGTTGGAGGGAACAAAATGTCTAAGTTTATTGAACCGAGTGCAGAAGAAATTAAATTAGAACAATTGTATAAAGATATGGGCTTAAGTGATAAAGAATATGAAAAAGTTTGCGAAATTTTAGGTAAAGAACCTAATTTTACAGAAATAGGCATCTTTTCTGTAATGTGGAGTGAACATTGTTCTTATAAACATTCTAAACCATTCTTAACGCAGTTCCCAACTTCTGGTGAGCATGTATTAATGGGACCGGGTGAAGGCGCAGGTGTTGTGGATATAGGTGATAATCAAGCTGTTGTATTTAAAGTTGAATCACATAACCATCCATCTGCTGTAGAACCTTATCAAGGTGCGGCAACAGGTGTCGGCGGTATTATTAGAGATATCGTATCTATTGGTGCAAGACCTATTAATTTATTAAATAGCTTACGCTTCGGTGAATTAACTGAAAAACAAAATCGCCGTTTATTACGTGGCGTGGTTGCTGGTATTGGTGGTTATGGTAACTGTATAGGTATCCCAACAACTGCCGGCGAGATAGAGTTTGATGATAGATATGATGGAAATCCTTTAGTAAATGCTATGTGTGTAGGTATCATCGATCATGATATGGTTCAAAAAGGTACAGCAAAAGGTGTAGGCAATTCAGTGATTTACGTTGGATTGAAAACTGGTCGTGACGGCATTCATGGCGCTACTTTTGCTTCTGAAGAATTAAGCGAAGATAGTGAAAGTAAACGCCCATCAGTACAAATCGGTGACCCATTTGTTGGTAAAAAACTTATGGAAGCTACATTAGAAGCGATTACGTTTGATGAACTTGTAGGAATACAAGACATGGGAGCTGCAGGGTTAACTTCATCTTCTTCAGAGATGGCTGCAAAAGGTGGCAGTGGTTTACATTTACGTTTAGAACAAGTCCCAACTAGAGAAAAAGGTATATCACCGTATGAAATGATGTTATCAGAAACACAAGAACGTATGTTACTTGTTGTTGAAAAAGGCACAGAACAAAAATTCTTAGATTTATTTGATAAGCACGAATTAGATAGCGCTGTAATAGGTGAAGTAACAGATACAGATCGTTTTGTATTAACGTACGAAGATGAAGTGTTTGCGGATATTCCTGTGCAGCCTTTATCTGATGAAGCGCCTGTTTATGTATTAGAAGGTGAAGCGCCAAACTACAATGAAAGTAAAAATGATTATAGTAAAGTAGATGTAGAGTCTGTATTTGATGAATTATTACAACATCCTACAATTGCATCTAAACGTTATTTATATGAACAATATGATCAACAAGTTGGTGCTAATACAATTGTGAAACCAGGGTTGCAATCATCAGTAGTTCGAGTAGAAGGTACGAATAAAGCAATCGCATCTACGATTGACGGTGAAGCACGTTATGTATTTAATAACCCTTATGAAGGTGGAAAAATGGTTGTAGCGGAAGCATACCGTAATTTGATTTCCGTAGGTGCCACGCCTTTAGCAATGACTGACTGTCTAAACTATGGATCACCAGAAAAGAAAGAAATTTATCAACAGTTAGCGGATTCAACGAAAGGTATGTCAGAAGCGTGTGAAGTCTTAAATACACCAGTCGTATCAGGTAATGTATCACTTTATAATGAAACAAGAGAAACATCTATCTTCCCTACACCAGTTGTAGGCATGGTTGGATTAATCGAAGACATCGATTATTTAAATGATTTCCAACCAAGTGCTGGCGACACTTTATATGTAGTAGGTGACACAAAGGATGATTTTGGTGGTAGCCAAGTTGAGAAGTTACTTTATAAGAAAGTAAATCATGAATTTGAAGCAATTGATTTATCTGATGAAGTACAAAAGGGTGAATCTATAAAACAAGTAATTCGTGATGGAATCGCATCACACGTTCAAACAGTTGGAAAAGGCGGCTTACTGTTGACGTTAGCGCGTATGAGTGCACATTACCAACTTGGATTAAACGCACAATTAAATGTAACGAACGCTCAATTATTTAGTGAAACACAAGGGCGTTATATTGTTGCAGTGAAAGAAGGACAAACGTTAGATATAGAAAGTGCAATTGAAATTGGACAATTAACACACGACGATCAATTTAAAGTAACTAATAATGAGATTCAAATAACACGTGATGTTCAAAACCTTACTGATATATGGGAAGGAGCAATACCTAAATGTATGACAGCAACGGATTAAATGAAGAATGCGGTGTGTTTGGCATATGGAATCACCCCGAATCTGCGCAACTAACTTATATGGGGTTACACAGTTTACAGCATCGTGGGCAAGAAGGTGCTGGAATTGTGTGTTCAAATGGTGAAAAGTTAATTGGTGAACGTGGTTTAGGCTTATTAACAGAAGCGATTTCTGATATTCAACTTGAAACTTTTAAGTCTTATCAACATGCTATTGGACATGTAAGATACGCTACATCTGGTAATAAAGGTATTGAAAATATCCAACCATTTTTATATCACTTTTACGATATGAGTGTTGCAGTTTGTCATAATGGAAACCTTATAAATGCACAAAGTTTAAAGCGTTCATTAGAACATCAAGGGTCTATTTTTCATTCATCATCGGACACAGAAGTCATCATGCATTTAATTAGAAGAAGTAAAGCACCAACCTTTGAAGATGCATTCCAAGAAAGTTTGAGAAAGATAAAGGGTGGATTTACTTTTGCTATTTTGACTAAAGATGCATTATACGGCGCAGTTGATCCTAATGCAATCAGACCATTAGCTGTAGGTAAAATGAAAAACGGCTCTTATATGATTGCGAGTGAAACATGTGCGATTGATGTCTTAGGTGCAGAATTTGTGCGCGATATTCATGCAGGAGAATATGTTGTGATAAATGACGAAGGCATTAGAGTAGAGTCATACACGAGACACACGACGACTGCTATTTCTGCGATGGAATATATTTACTTTGCTAGACCTGATTCTACAATTGCTGGTAAAAATGTACATGCAGTTAGAAAACAATCTGGTAAGCAACTAGCTAAAGAAAGTCCAGCTGAAAGTGCAGATATGGTTATCGGAGTGCCGAACTCTTCATTATCTGCTGCTTCTGGTTACGCAGAAGAAAGCGGCTTGCCTTATGAAATGGGCTTAGTTAAAAACCAATACGTTGCACGAACATTTATTCAACCAACCCAAGAACTACGTGAACAAGGTGTACGCGTAAAATTATCAGCGGTTAAGGATATTGTACAAGATAAAAATATCGTGCTTGTAGATGATTCAATTGTCCGAGGTACAACTAGTAGACGTATCGTGCAAATGTTGAAAGATGCTGGAGCCAGAGAAGTACACGTACGTATCGCGTCGCCTGAGTTTATGTTCCCAAGTTTTTATGGTATCGATGTTTCGACAACAGCTGAACTTATTTCTGCTAACAAATCACCAGAAGAAATAAGCGAACATATTGGGGCAGATTCTTTAGCTTATCTATCAGTTGATGGATTGATTGATTCCATTGGACTTGATGTAGATGCACCATACAGTGGATTATGTGTAGAAAGTTTTACTGGTGACTATCCAGCAGGACTTTATGACTATGAAGAAGATTATATAGCGCATCTAAGCAATCGCCAAAAAGCATATATAGCAGATCATAAACAATTCTTTGATAGAGAGGGTAATTTAAATGTCTAAAGCATATCAACAAGCCGGTGTAGATATTAATGCAGGTTATGAAGCAGTAAATCGTATGTCTAGTCACGTTAAGAGAACAATGCGCAAAGAAGTACTTGGTGGTTTAGGTGGTTTTGGGGCAACATTTGATCTATCACAATTAAACATGAAAGAACCATTACTTGTTTCTGGCACAGACGGAGTAGGTACAAAATTGAAATTAGCAATCGATCACGGTAAACATGACACAATTGGTATTGATGCCGTTGCTATGTGCGTCAATGATATTTTAACTACAGGTGCAGAGCCACTGTATTTCTTAGATTATATTGCAACACATAAAGTTGTCCCAGAAGTCATCGAACAAATTGTCAAAGGGGTAAGTGACGGTTGTGAAGAGACACATACTGCTTTAATTGGTGGAGAAACTGCAGAGATGGGTGATATGTATCACGAAGGTGAATATGACTTGGCAGGATTTGCTGTAGGTGCGGTTGAAAAGAGTGAATATATTGATGGTTCTTCAGTAAAGCCAGGTCAAGTTATTATAGGACTTGAATCTAGTGGAATTCATTCAAATGGATATAGCTTAGTTAGAAAATTAATCGAAAAATCTAAGATTGATTTACAAGATAACTACAACGATGAACAAACATATTTAGAAGCATTTCTAGAACCAACAAGGTTATATGTCGCTCCAGTATTAGCTGTTAAAGAAGCGGTTAAAATTCATGCCATGACACACATTACAGGCGGCGGATTTTATGAAAATATTCCTAGAGCATTACCGGAAGGCGTCACTGCAAATATCGACGTACAGCAATTCCCAACGTTGCCAATTTTTGATTGGTTGCAACAACAAGGAGAAATTGAAACTGAGGAAATGTACAACATCTTTAATATGGGTATTGGTTTTACAATCGTAGTAGATGAGTCACAAGTACAAACAACCTTAGATATTTTAAACAAACAAAACGTAAATGCTTATGCAATTGGGGAAATCGTTGAAGGCGAAGAACCAATTCAATTAACGGGGGTATAAAATTGGCCAAAATAGCTATTTTTGCGTCAGGGTCAGGTAGTAATTTTGAAAGTATAATGACACAAATTGAGCAAGGTAACCTTCCTCATATTGAAGTGACAGCATTGTATACAGATCAAGTTAGTGCATATTGTATTGAACGTGCTAGGAAATACAATTTAGATGTACATATTAATGAATTGAAAAACTTTGATTCTAAAGCAGACTATGAACGAAAAATTATAGAGTGGCTTACTTCAGAAAAAGTTGAATGGATAGTCTTGGCAGGCTATATGAAATTAATTGGTGAAAATATTTTGAGAGCGTATGATAAAAGGATTTTAAATATTCACCCATCCTTATTACCTAAATACAAAGGTAAAGATGCGGTGGGACAAGCGTTAGCAAGTGGTGATGCCATAACGGGTACAACAGTACATTATGTCGATAGTGGGATGGATACAGGAGAAATTATCGAACAAAGAACATGTGATATATACCCGGACGATACTAAAGCTGATTTAGAAGAGAGAATAAAAGCATTAGAACATGAATTATACCCAGCAGTCATTTCAAAAATCATTCAATAAGAGGTGCAAGTAATAATGAAGAAAGCAATTTTAAGTGTGTCTAATAAAACAGGGATTGTAGCATTTGCGCAATCACTTACAGAAAATGGTTATGAATTATATTCAACAGGTGGAACAATGCGCGCAATTGCTGAAGCAGGCGTGCCTGTAAAATCTATTTCTGATCTAACACAATTTGAAGAAATTATGGACGGTAGAGTTAAGACTTTACATCCATCTGTACATGGTGGTATTTTGGCTGACCGAGATAAACCTGAACATTTAGAACAATTAAAAGAACAACATATTGATTTAATTGATATGGTCGTTGTGAATCTTTACCCATTCAAAGAAACAGTTGCCAATCCAGATGTAACTGAAGGTGATGCCATTGAAAATATTGATATTGGTGGTCCAACAATGTTACGTGCTGCAGCTAAAAACTTTAAACATGTAACAACAGTAGTTCATCCTGCTGATTATAATGAAATTATTAATAGATTAAAAGAAGACCAGTTAGATGAAGATTATCGCAAATCACTAATGATTAAAGTATTTGAACATACAAATGAGTATGATGCTGCAATCGTCGATTATTTTAAAGACAATAAAGAAAGTTTACGTTATGGGGAAAACCCACAGCAATCTGCTTATTTTGTTCGCACTTCAGATGCATCACATACCCTTGCAGGTGCTAAACAATTACACGGTAAACAATTAAGTTATAATAACATTAAAGATGCAGATGCTGCGTTGTCACTTGTAAAACAGTTTGAACAACCAGCAGCAGTTGCTGTGAAACATATGAACCCTTGCGGTGTTGGTGTTGCTGACACAATTGATGAAGCTTATCAACATGCTTTTGAAGCTGATAGCCAATCTATTTTTGGTGGTATTGTAGCTTTAAATAGAACAGTTGAAAAATCATTAGCTGAAACTTTACATGGTATTTTCCTAGAAGTTATTATTGCACCAAAATTTACTCAAGAAGCTTTAGAAGTTTTAAGTCAAAAGAAAAATATAAGATTATTAGAAATTGATATGACCATTGATAATAGTGAACAAGAAGTTGTGTCTGTTTCAGGTGGTTACTTAGTACAAGATAAAGACAATGTAGCATTGAAACGTGAAGAAATGAGCGTTGTAACTGACGTTGAACCTACAGAGGCACAATGGGATGCAATGTTATTAGGATGGAAGGTAGTTGCTTCAGTTAAAAGTAATGCAATTATATTAAGTAACGCCAAACAAACTGTGGGCATTGGTGCAGGGCAAATGAATCGTGTTGGTTCAGCACAAATTGCTATTGATCGTGCGATTGAAATAAATGATGATGTTGCAATGATTTCTGATGGTTTCTTCCCAATGGATGATACTGTTGAGCTAGCTGCTAAATCAGGAATTAAAGCGATTATTCAACCAGGTGGTTCAATTAAAGACCAAGCATCTATTGATATGGCAAATAAACATGGTATTGCTATGGTAACTACTGGCGTTAGACACTTTAAACATTAATAATGGAGGCCATATATTATATGAAAGTACTTGTAATTGGTGCAGGTGGTAGAGAACATGTTTTAGCACATAAATTAAGTCAATCACCTCTCGTTAATGAAATACATGCTATTCCAGGTAATGACGCAATGTTAGATGTAGCAATCATTCATACGGAAATAGCTGAAACGGATCATGAAAAAATAGTGACATTTGCGAGACAAAACGAAATAGCGTGGACAATTATTGGACCAGAACAGCCGCTTACAGAAGGTTTGACAGATAAATTACAAGCAGCTGATATCAAAGTGTTTGGGCCTAATCAAGACGCTGCACAAATAGAAGGTTCGAAATTATTTGCAAAACAATTAATGGAAAAATATAAAATACCAACGGCAGAATACAAAGAAATCACTAATAAACATAATGCCTTACAATATATAGAATCTTGTGAATACCCTGTGGTATTAAAGAAGGATGGTTTAGCTGCTGGTAAAGGTGTCATTATTGCAAGTAATTATGAAGAAGCACAAGCAGGTGTAGAAACTTTATATCCTGAAGAAGAAGGTGTTGTTGTATTTGAACAATACCTTGAAGGTGAAGAGTTTTCACTTATGACTATGGTGAATGGAGACTATGCAGTACCATTCGATTGTATTGCGCAAGATCACAAACGTGCATACGATAATGATCAAGGTCCAAATACAGGTGGCATGGGTGCATATTGCCCAGTGCCTCATATTGATGAATCGATATTGAAACGTACTAACGATGATATTGCTCAGCCAATTGCACAAGCTATGGTTAAAGAGGGCTACTCATTCTTTGGGGTACTTTACATAGGTGCAATTATTACAGCAGACGGGCCAAAAGTAATAGAATTTAACGCTCGATTTGGTGATCCAGAGGCACAAGTCCTTCTCACGCGAATGGAGAGCGACTTGATGCAACATATAATTGATTTAGAAGCAAAAGCGCCTATCAATTTTGAATGGAAAGATAATGCAGTTGTAGGTGTCATGTTAGCTTCAAAAGGTTATCCAGGACAATATGAAAAAGGACATCAAGTATCAGGTTTTAATTTAAATGGCGATTACTTTATAAGTGGTTTAAAGAAAGAAAATGATGTGTATATTACTTCAGGTGGTCGTGTCATATTAGCATTAGGTGAAGGTGAAAATATTGCTAAAGCTAAAGATAATGCATATGAAGCGGTCGATAAAATAGAAAGCGAAGGCCTTTTCTATCGTAAAGATATTAGTAATAAAGCGATTAAATAATTGAGAGATTGTATTAAAATTAAAAAGCGATTGGACAAAGTGGTTTAAGTTTTGTCCAATCGCTTTTGTTTTTGGATAATATGACTACTTAAAAGGTGGTTAACCTTTTTAATAAATATTTGTTACACGTATATCTTCAATGCCTGTAATAGGAATATATTGTGCCAATAAATAAGCACTTAATAAAATGATTCCTACTACTAAAATTAATAGAAAATCTTTATACGAGAAAGGTGCATAATAATAGTACGTTCTTGGACCGTCTTTAAACCCATTTTTTTCCATTGCTACAGAAAGTTGATGTGCTTTGCGGATATTTTGACTTAATAAAGGAATTAGTAAATGTTTCAATTTTTTAAAGCCACGATAATTTTGTGCGTGAATTAGCTGATAACGCATTTTTAATGATTTTCTAAGTTCTATTAAGGAAATGAACATCAATGGAACCATACGAATTGCTGCCATAAACGCATAAGCAACTTTAGGTTTTACTTTTAAGTGTTGCATTAGACTGTAAAATACTAAAACAATCTGAGAAGTGAAAGCAATTAAAATCCCGAAAAATGAAATGGTAGTCGTACGCATGGCTAAATGTAAGCCACGATATAAGCTCTCTGAAGTAATATGGACAAAGCCGAATTGGAATAGTGTGTGCGTACCATCGCCATAAAAAATCATAAACAACGCAGATATGAGACTGAATAGCATCGTTAAAATAACAAATGTTAAAGTGATTTTTAATTGCAAACCATTAAAAGCTAATAAAAATAGCAGCATTAAACATGTAATGTAGAGCATAAAATCAAACTGATGAACAAGTATAACAAAGAAAAATAAAATAACTGCGATTGCTAACTTTGTAATTATATTTACATCATCTACAAAAGTATAATATTTTTTCCAAATATCAAACATAATGATCACCAGACATTTCTTCTATGACATGATGTGCTAAATGTAGCCTTCTTGTTGGATAACGGGATATGATTTCTGAATCGTGTGTTACCATAATAATAGTTTGACCACTAGTTACACGTTGTTGAAATAACTTTATTAAATTAAATGTATTATGACTATCTAAGCCAAATGTCGGTTCATCAAGTAAAATAAATTCAGACGATGAACTTAGAGCGATTGCAACACTTAAACGTCTTTTTTGACCAATGGAAAGTTCATAAGGATGCTGAGATTTCACGGCTAACAAATTAAGTGTTTCTAACATTGATTCAGTCTGCGCGTCAGCCTCTTGCCTAGAATTAAATTTATTTTTATATTGAATATGAATTTCATCATAAACAGAAGAAGTAATGAATTGTAATTCTGGATTTTGATAAACTAAATACATATATTTAGCTGCTACTTTAATTTTGTTGAAAGGACGCTTGTCTACTAACATACGTCCTTCATATTTAATTAATTGCATCATTGATTCAAGTAATGAGGTTTTTCCAGAGCCGTTTGCGCCTGTAATTGTAATCCATTCACCAGTACCAATATTTAAATGAGGTATGTTGATTAAATTATGTTTACCACGTTTTATGTTCACATTCTCAAATTCAAGATCTAAGTTTGTATTAGTATTATTATTAAAATGTATCGTTGGCGGAGCATATTGCCAAGCGTTAGGGTGCCAAACACCATATTCTGTTAGTAAATCTTCATGTTTATTCAAGATTTTATCTGGGGTAGTATCAGCGATAATTTCACCATCATAATTTAATAAGATGACACGGTCCATATGTTGCCATATATGTTCCACTTTGTGTTCGACAATAATCACTGTTTGGTTTTGCCATAAGGCTTTGATTTTATTCCATAATTCTGCAGTTGACTCAACGTCCAACATTGCAGTAGGTTCATCTAAAAACAAGGTGTTCGACTGTTGTAATATCGTTTCGGCAATTGCAAGTTTCTGTTTCATACCACCGCTTAGTTGATTAATGTATTGATTTTTATCAACTTTTAAATCGACGGCTTTAAGTGCATTATCTATGCGTTCATCCATTTCATGTCGGGGGACTTGCTGGTTTTCTAGAACAAATGCTAACTCTTCGTCAACTTTGGGCATACAAAATTGGCTATCTGGGTCTTGAAATATAACACTACTTGAATCGTCGATATTCAATTCATCATACTTGATAGGTAGATCAATAAGATTTGGTACAATACCACTTAATACATTTAATAAAGTGCTTTTGCCAGAACCGGATGGTCCTAATAATAGTACTTTTTCTTTTTCTTTGATTTGGAGTGTTAAATGATCAAATATTTTTTTCTTACCGTTTGGATATTTTAATCGCAAATTTTTTGTAACTATCAACGTGATTGCTCCTTATAAATTATCATAGTCACTTTCTGTAGCAGGTCTGAACAATTTAGTTACGCCCGTTTGATCTAATGCTTTTACAATATAGTAGGAAATTAAGCCGGCAACGATGATTCCGCTTATAAGTCTGAAGCCGATATATAACGCTAGATTCCAACCGGCAACTTCACCTAAATAACCATAAGCAAAGTCTAAAGGCAATGTTGAAATAGAAGCTAAGAGACCAGCGAGCATTGCGACCATTGCTGAACGAGACTTATACCTGAAAATAGCAAATATAATTTCACATGCTAAACCTTGTAATAAGGCATAGACCATAGTTGCAATATCAAAACGACCCATGACAATAGTTTCACCAGCACCAGCCGCAAACTCGGCTAATATTGCAATACCAGCTTTAGGAATAATAAGATAAGCGACGATAGCAGCCATAAACCAAGCACCGTATGTTAATTCCTCAAAGTGTAACCCTGTAACTTGTAATGCTTTATACACAAAATTCCATATATTGTAAATAACTGCAAAAACAACAGCAATTAGTACAGTCACTAGAATTTCTGAAAGCTTTAATCCTTTTGACATAAAAAAACCTCCTAATATAAAAAACGCACAACCTTCTAGAAAGTTGCGCGTTAAAATATAGGCATACAAATACCTGAAAAATAGGTGATTAGTACACTTTCCTACGCTAGTTTCATCTAGATCAGGTTCAAAGGGTTTGAGGGTACACCTCATCTCAGTCACAAAACACCCCTAGTGCGAATGATTAATTTAAATTTAACTATAATGTATGACTTTTAAGGAACAATGTCAAGGCTATCAATTGAATTTAATATTTAATGTATGTACTTTATTACCATTAAGTTTAATAATTATCTTCTTTTAAACTTAATGGAAAGTTCAACAAAAGTAATAACCAAAGCTAAAGCTGGAGCATTTATTTTGCCCCAGCCTCACTTGTCGAATTTACATTTATATTTTAAAGCATGTGATATTTATATTATTGAAACAATTAATCTAGTGAATCTTGTACATTCTTTTTAGTTTCTTCTGTACTATCTTCAGCAGATTCTTTCTTATCTTTTAATTTATCTTCTTCTTTTTTTGCTTGTTCTGCGGCTTTTTTGTTTAATTCTTCTTTACTCATAGATTAAACACTCCTTCTAAAGTATATGAACTTCTATAACTTACATATACCACAACATAAAAAATTCAAACAAAACTAGTGATTTAAATTTGAGTCTTAGTTATAATCAATTTATTGTTTAATTGAATGGTATAAGTGGAAAGTTGACTATACATCTATTTATATCATACTATGGACGTATTTATTAAATTGTTAAAGACAAGAACTAAATGTTAATATATAATAACTTTTGAGGTGAATGGTATGTCTTTTTTAAAGAAACACGCTGAGATATTATATAGTTATATTATAGGCATCGTTTCGCTTTTCACAGGTCTCATCATTTTAATCAATTTACCTTTAATTGATAAATTAAATAACAAGGGTAAAATTGACTTACATATTCATAATGTATGGGATTTTATAAACGCATTTTTTGGTGAAATAATTAGAGTAATAAGCAATTATATTGGGAATTTTCCAGTAATTAGCGCCATTATAATCATTTTATTTGGTATTGGCGTTGTTTTGATTGGTTTTACTTTATTTAGAACAACTAGATACGACTATGATATTTCCATATTCTTCTTAGTTGTCGGTATATTGTTCTTTATTATCACATTGATATTAATGACTCAAGTTTATAGCTTCTTTGCTATTATTTTCGTAATACCATTTGTAATTCACATTGGTTACATCGTTTATAAAGACGAGTTAAATACAGAGCATAGAAAATACCATTATCTTTGGATTATTTTCAGTTATGGTTTTAGTTATTTAATTACGCAAATTGTGCTATATGGGAGAATTGATAGTGATGAAATTATACCGATTGATATTTTAAGTGTAAACACATTTTTCATAATTATGTGGTTGCTGGGTCAAATGTCAATTTGGAACTTTTTATTCTTAAGAAGATCCCTCCCATTAACTAAGCAAGAACTTGGGGAAGAAGAACCGGAACTATCTAGAACAAGTAAAGGCACTGTAACGAATCAAACGAAAGAAACATGGAAAAACTTACAAGATAAAACAACAGAGTTTACTAGGAAGACACGTAGAAGTGTAGATATTCAAAAAGCAAGAGATAAAAAAGATAAATTCATTACTAAGTGGAAAAATAAAATTGATATTCAAGAGGATGATATTCCTAATTGGATGAAAATACCTAAATGGGTGAAATCAGCGTATGTGGAATTATTTTGTGGCGCAGTCCTATTGTTTTTCACTTTAATTGAATTTAACAATAGAAATTCATTATTCGTTTCTGGTAATTGGGAAATCTCTCAAACACAATATGTAATAGAGTGGATAACGTTACTAATCTTAATGTTTATTATCATTATTTATATATTAACGACACTAACGAATTTCTTAAAAGATAGATTTTACTATTTACAATTATTTATGGTCAGTCTATTATTTTTCAAATTACTTACTGAATTTGTGAATATTATGGTGCATGGATTACTATTATCAATTTTCATAACGCCAATATTACTAATTATGTTAATTGCTATTGTAGTAGCTTTTGTAATGAAATTACGTGAACCAAGCAAATATTAATGCATTGAGTTATTAAAGCGTATAAAGTGTAGCGTTGAAACTTATTGTATAAATAAGATGATAGCGACTAACTTCGACAATAGTGGCTATTAAAATCAAGTCTGTGTTAAGTATACTTTCAATTTTAATCGGGTATTGCCGATATTAATTTTTAGGCCGAAACATTTATTTTTGATATGTTCGCTTTAAAGTTTCCACTTTTTCAGTGTCCACTTTAAAGCGAGGATATCATTATTTTTTGTTTCGGCCTTTAATATTTGCTAGTAATGTTATTAATAATGTAATGATTTAAAGATAATTGATGTTACGATAAGATTGAGATGATAGAATAAGTAAGCAAAGAAAAATTATAAATATAAAAAGCAGAAAGGCTGACATAATTTTATGAAAACTG
>ERZ1023255.47-NODE-47-length-32648-cov-17.916853_pt1 | contig 32648 bp, 31 predicted proteins | sample MGYA00380459_ERZ1023255 | MGnify/ENA primary metagenome ERZ1023255 (study PRJEB33173, sample SAMEA4830368) | metagenome | study: EMG produced TPA metagenomics assembly of the PRJEB25223 data set... | reverse complement strand
CAATGAACGAGCAGATGGGACAAATGAATAACAACATGAATCAACAAGACATGTCAATGAATGAGCAAATGGGACAAATGAATAACAACATGAACCAACAGGACATGGCAATGAATGAGCAAATGAGTCATATGGAACAAACAACAATGATGCCATATTATAATTATAATGGATATACAACATATGACGGGCAATTTACTCAAGATTATGATTTTGTAAGAGCATTACAGTACGACAACGTTATGATTGATGGTTATAAAGTTAATACTGCTACATCTGATAAGGATGTTGCATCAAGTAAAACAGTTTATGACACAACGATCGATATGAATAAGGATGGACAAGTAATTCATATTACTTTTGATACGAAACCAGAATCGGTAAGTAAAGAGATGTTTAAAAAAGCGCATATGTCGAATCATATGATAGATGAAGGCAAAACGACTGATGGCTCATATATGACTTATGAAACAAATAATGGTATGTATAAAGCTTTCTTCGATAAGCAAGGTTATTTAATGAAAGTAATGATTAGTTAGTTTGAATGTGCAGAAAAGCATAAAAAAAGTCCCGATTTAAGGGGCTTTTTTTAGTGTTATTTTTTAAGTTTTTAACTCTTGTAATATTTGTTTTGCATATTCTTGATCATCATGATCATACTTTTTACCTCTATAATTTTGCGGTTCATTTATCCCAGTAAGTAAAATAATCTCATTATTTTTATCTGTTGCTTGTAAAAGTGACTTTATTCCCTCTTTACGTGAGGAGCCACGCAAAACATTGCCCGTTTTATAGCAATCTGGTAAATGATTAAACATAAAACGGAGGATTTTTTCTGGGTCTTCATAGCCTACTTGTTCCGCAGCAATCATCAACTTATGAATACCTTTAGGCAAAGTATCTACAGTCAATTTTATTTTATCTAAGCCTCTTAAACCTATGCCTGTAACCATTGTGTTTAAGCTCTTATTAATACTTTTACTATAATTCAAAGCGTTATTTATAGATTCTTTAATGGCCAAAGCAGTGTGTGCAAAATCCAATATAATCGTATAAGCATCTATTTCTATAATTTGAAAGCGATGGAGTGGCGGATCAATTATTGAAGCAACTTTTACAATTTTCTTTGAATCAAAACCTAATTTATCTAAAGCAAATATGCTTGTAGCTAAGTTTATAAAGTTATGTCCCCCTTTAAAGGTTGGTGTAATAGTAAACGCATCATCATTAATCTCAATACTAATAGTGTCATTACCGATATGATATTGATAATATGCGTCTTGTGTACTGGAAAAATGTTGTTCATCTTTTAAAATAGTACGATATTCTACCGTGTCTAAATTAACTAAATTTAGTGAGCTTAAGCTATTTAATCTTAGTTTAGCATTTAAATAATTTGTCATTGTACCGTGATATTCAAGGTGTTCTGGACTGAAATTGGTGAAGACGGCTAAGTCATTTTTGATGAAATCTGTCCGGCGTTGTTCCAAAGCTATAGAAGTAGCTTCATAGACGATATAATCGTAATTTTCATTATAAAAATAATTTATAATCTCAGCCATTTCGAAATACATTGGTGTAGTTTGAGTCGAGTGTTTAAAGTTAAGCTTATTATAATTACAGTCGTATACTCCCATTGTCCCTATGATGGCAACTTTTTTATCAAGTTTAGTAAGTAAATTACCAATCATATGACTAGTTGTTGTTTTGCCATTTGTGCCTGTTACAGCGATGAAATTCATATATTCAATTGCTCTTTTATAAAATAATTTGACTAAGTTATTAGCTACTTCTGGAAAATCTGTTATAAAAATAATAGGTAGGTTGTATTCAAAATGGCTAAATTTTGAAGGGCTTGCATCGGTAACCACAAGCAATGGATTCATTTTACAAGCACATTGTGCATAATATGTTACGTTGTCTGAATCTTTTAGCATAAAGAGGGTAGCTTGGCTTATATCTTGGTACATTGAAGTAACTTTTTCACAAACGACTTCTGAATCCAATTTCACACATTTTGAAGATTCAACTGTATTTTGTTCAATAACTGACAAGATATCTTTAATAGTAATTTTCATAGTTTTTCTCCACCTTTTTAGTGAGTTTCTTATTGTACAAATATAATCATGGTTTTATTAAAAATGTAATTAAGAAATATACGTATAAAAATTAAAAAAGGATCACATAAATTTGTGATCCTTTCAGATAATTTTATTAAACTTCTTTACTAGCCATAACCATTTGCCCTTTCGGTTCTGGGTTGTTTGGTGAAGGTTCAAGAGTGATTGCAATAGTATCGTTCTTGTCTACATCAATTTCATTTAAGTTGAATACGACCATACCCTTATTGTTTGTAGTTGCGAATGTTCCAGCTGGATATGGTTTATCATTTTTAATAATCCAAACTTGATAAACTTCATTACCTTTTGTTGCTTCAATATCGTTAGCTTCGACCATTAACTTATTATTAGTCTTGTCATTAGATACATAAGCTTGACCTTGTGTTTTTTCATCATTCATAGATTTCAAATTAATGGCGTGTGTATCATTGGTATTAATCATCGGTGATGATTGTTTTTGTGATTCTTTGTGGTTAAAATATTGAACGCCATTGCCAATTAGAGATAACAGTAATAATGCTGCCATAATTCCTATAGAAAGTTTTTTGCCGGGCGTACGTTTAATTTGCTTATAATCACTTTGTTTTGTTTTTATATTGTTTTCTTTATATTGTTTAGATTCATTTGAATTTTGGCTATTATTCTTGTGGAAAGGTGTGGCGTCTTTATTGAAATCGTTGGTTTTATCCTGTTGATTTTCATGTTCTTCATTAATAACTGCGTCTAGTATTCTTTGCTTCATACCTGTTGGAGGTTCAACTTCTTTATTACTATAAGGAAGCGTGTCATGAAGAATATTAATGCTATCCAAAGTTTCATTACTTTCAGAAGATGAATTTAAGTCTTGTTCAATTTCTTCTTTTTCGTTTTCGTCTAACTTGCCATTAAAATAATCATATATTTTATCGTTCATTTTCTTCACGCTCCCTTCTTGAAATGTTTTTAAAGTAGTTATTTAAATGTTGTATTGATAATCTTAATCTGCTCTTTACAGTACCTAAAGGTGTGTTTAATTTATGTGCAATTTCTTTTTGGCTTAAACCTTTATAATAAAATAGAGCAATGATATCTTGTTGATCTTTATTTAGATATGAAATCATTTTTTGGATTTGTTCTGAGCATTCTTTATCTAATAAATCATATTCAGGTAAGCCACTCAGTTGTAATCCCTGAAATTCTTCGTTGAATTCACTTTCTGAGATTTTTCGTTTTCTTACAATATCAATTGCTCCATTACGACATAATGTAATGAGCCAAGTTGATAATTTACCTTTTTCAGATTTAAAAATTGCTTTTTGATGCCAAATTTTCATAAAAATATCTTGTAAAATTTCCTCACTTGATTGTTTGTCTTGTGTGATTTTGTAAGCCAAATTAAATAACAATGATTCGTACCGATCGTATAGGACTTCTAGACTTTTGCTATCCTTTTTTTCAACAATCAGTTTATATAGATCATTTTCATCTAGCATGCCTTCCCCTCCTTGTTTATAAAAATACGTAATTTGAACAGTAAAAGTTCACCAATCAGGGTGAACTTTTACTGAAATATATTGATAAAATAAAAATGTGAAACATTAAGTTATTATTAAATGATAACTTAATATTTAACTAATGTGTATATATAAAGTTATAATATCTATTAATGGTTATTTTAATAAATTTAAATTTTGAAAATACCACAAATCAATTAATACAAATATAATTACAAATTATTGATTTGTTGGTGTTTTTAAAGTTGTTCATCAATAAGGTTTAAATTGAGGGCCACCGTGTTTAGTGCGTACAATCACTAACACGAATGTTTTCGTTTTTAGAAGTATTTCACCTATGATAAATTAAAATGATAGTAGATAGATTTAAATAAAATAAATTATAAATTAATCAGATTTAATATTTATAAGGCTAACAATTTAGTAGAAAATCAAGCATTTATTACTGCAAATTCACGTGGTTTTTATGGTATTTTATGTAAAAAACTAATTTTTATATTTTCAAAAGCTAAAAATATAAAAAAAGAAACAATAATAGTTAACTTCAAAAATTTTAGGAGGATAAATATGGATTTCTATTCTAGAGATTTAAAAGATACAGATATAGAGGACATAAATGAATTATATAACTTAACAGAAGTAAATAAGTATCAAACTTGGGGTGTTCAAAGTTATGAAGACACAAAGGAATTTATTGACGAGGTTATAACCCAAGATTCGGATTTAGTTTATAATGTTTTAGTTAATCCTGATACTGATAAAGTTATTGGGACGATACAATTAGCTATAGATGAAGGGAATAAAAGTGCCGAAATTGAATTTATTATTCATCCGAATTATTGGAATAACGGTATCGCAACAAATATAGCTAAAACCATTATAAAATATGCTTTCAAAGTGCTGAAATTAAATAGAGTATGGGCATCTATTGATTCAAATAATATAGCGGCAAGAATGGTGTTACAAAATTTAGAAATGAAGCTAGAAGGCGTATTTAGAGAAAATAGACTAGTGGACGGTGAATATAGGGATACATTAAACTATGCTATTTTGAAAAGTGAATACTAACTGTTAAAGTCCCACTTCTTTAAAGTTCCGCTTATACAAAGAGCCACTTTTTTAAAGAAGCACTTATTAATTTAGTGCTTCTTATACTTGAGTTTTATTCAGGTGTTCTACTTTTAAAAATTAGTGGCTCTTACACATGAGTACTTACTCAGATGTTCCGCTTTTAAGAGTTAGTGGGTTTGTGCATGAGGGTAAGCTCAGGTAAACAATTAACCCTTTCAAATCTAGCTATCTTGCCAAGGTAGGGCAACGAAAAATTTTTAATATATTAGATTTCTGTTTCATGCGTTTAATGTTTTTAGATGCCTGAGCTTTGCATCGGCAAATGTGAAGTTTGGTCATAATTGATAATAGTATAATGACCATCAGTAATTTTTAATGTGCTCATGCTGCCGTTTGTCAGTTTTGTGATGCCGGTTCCAATATTGCCATTTGAGTAATAATGAAATATTGCATTAATAAAGGCCCCGTGAGAAACAATTAAAATATTTTTATCTTTGTAATTACTTCTAACTGAGTCTATACCTTTTAGGAAGCGGTCTTTGATTACCTCTTCGCTTTCTTTATTTGGATAAACAAGCGAAGGGAATTTGGCGATACGCTCCTCCGAAGTTAAACCTTCAGCATCTCCAAAAGAAACTTCGATAAACGCGTCGTTTTCTATTAATGGAATATTTAAGTAATGTTGAATCCATTGTGCAGTTGTTTTAGCCCTTGATAAGGGGCTTGTAAGTATTACATCCCAATGTGATTCTTTTAAATACTGACCGCAAGCTTTTGCTTGGTCGATACCTTTCTCGTTTAAAACGGTATTTGTAAGTCCTTGTAATCTCCCAGCAGTATTCCAATCTGTTTCTCCATGTCTGATAAAACATATCTTCGTCATTATAATCAACCTTTATTATTGTATAGTTTTGAAAATTATTTTAAAGTTAAAAGTTTAATTTTAACAGGTAAAGTTTTTTGTGAATATAGTACGTAAAAAAGTGAGAAACCTACTTTGTATGATAGGATACTCACTTTAGTTGTTAATTATATTATTATTTTGGAGAAAATCAACGAAAACAACATATTACAATTGATATATTAATCTTCTAATATTGTTTCTAGTTTAGCTAACTCAATCGTTGTATCTATATAAACTTGAATACCTTTGGCAATTTGTTGCTCAGTGACTGATTCTTCAGGTGAATGACTAATCCCTTTTTTACAAGGAATGAAAATCATACTCGTGGGACAAATAGGTGCGAAATTCATTGCATCATGTCCTGCACCACTATACATATAACGGAAACTATAGTCGGACTGAAGACAACTCTGTTCAGTAATTTGAGCCATTTTATGGTTGAAACTTCGTGGGTCATCTTGGCCTAAATCTTCTAAATGATATACTGTTTTACGTTTTTGAGTAATAGTTTGAATTTGTTGTTGGATTTCTGTAACAACTTGTTCACGTACTGCTAGGTCTTTTCCACGAATATCAATAAGCAAAGTAACTTCTCCTGGAATTGCATTCATCGTATTTGGATATACATTAGCGTAACCAACTGTCGTAACAATGCCTTGATCATGGTAGGCTTGGCCTATAGATTCAATGCTTAAAATAATTTCTGATGATGCAGTAAGCGCATCAATTCTCATAGGCATGGGAGTTGAACCAGAGTGACTTGTAACACCTTGGATACTCAACTTGAAACGGTGAGGGGCAGCAATATCTGTGACAATACCGATATCTTTGTCGTTCTTTTCAAGGATAGGGCCTTGTTCAATGTGTAGTTCTAAAAAAGCTTTAATCTGATTACGTTCAAATAAGGCGGCCTTACCGTGCATGTCTTGAGATAAGGGTTCGACGACATCGTAAAGTATATTACCTTCATTGTCTTTAATATGTTTCATGTCATTTTTAGTCATTTTACCTGTTAGATATTTACTTCCTAACGTAGCCTCGTTAAATCTTGTTGACTCCTCACAGGCAAAAGCAATAACGATGATAGGGTGGTCAGTTTCTATTTGATGTGCATTTAAATGTTCAATCACCTCTAAAGCAGCTAGTACACCAAGTAACCCGTCATATTGGCCACCGTCTTTTACAGTATCGATGTGAGAACCTAAAACTACAGGTTTCAAAGATGGGTCTTTACCTTCCCTACGTGCGATGACGTTTCCGAAGAAATCAAAATATACATCTAATCCAGCTTTTTGACATAACATAGAAAACTTCAATGCAGCTAACCTCTCTGGATGTGTAAATGCGATACGATTAATACCACCATTTCGTTCGTTTCGAGCAAAGTTATTAAACGTTTGAAAATTATCTAAGACATTTTGTAAATTCACTATAAACATTCTCCTTCAATTAAATGAGTTGGTTTAAAAAATGTACGGCCTTCATATATAAATTAATGCTAGTTTCATTTACTGTTCTATCAAAGTCATGTTGGTTATCTTCTAAAGTTTCCATATGACAAATTTTCACGTTTTGATAGATATATTCACTTTCGCTATATGGCACATCTGAATCATTGATACAATGGACAATGAATGTTGGTGGAAAGTGATTGAGTTGCTGAGCTGAAATATTATAATCACTTTGTGTTGAAGTCTGAATGCCAAGAAAATCTAACCATTTAGCTTCTCCACGTGCATGAATATAAATAGGATATCTGGCTTGCATTGGCCCAGAGACTAATGGTTGCTGTTGAATCAGTTGGTTAAGTATCTCAGGAGTAATTTTAGATGACAGTGTCTGGTACTGTGAATTTGGTCTTAAAAAAGATGGTACATGTACACGGCAATAACCATAAAAATCAACAATACCATCAACATGACGATGTGTTGCGACAATCATTGCTAAAAAAGCGCCAGCAGAACGGCCAAAGGTAAATAAGGGTAGTGACGGATAGCATTGTTTGATAGCATCATATTGTAGTATGGCGTCGCTAATAATTGTATCCATATTACTTTCAGGTGCGAGACGATAAGAAACTAGAACGAGATGAAAGTCTTGTGTTAATAAGTCTATGTAACTCTGTGGAAGATCGTCAGGGCTTCCAAAGATTAATCCGCCTCCATGAAAATAAGTGATAACGCCTTTTACATGCTCATTTTTTGCTTCAATAACTGTTAAAGGTAAGGTGAATCCATCTTCAGCTATAATTTCAGAATGATATTGAGACAAACCTATCATCCTCCTATATATAATTTGCTAACTATAGTATCTCAAAGAAATGTTTAGAAGTATTTGTATAAATCGAATAAAAGTCTCAACCATTATTGTTAGAAATGTGAATGATAACTAAAATGTAAACGCTTATAATTGGTTGTGAAATGAAAAAGGAGTTGAATTTAATGGACATACGATCTTCTTTTGAATCTTTAGATAAAAAGTTCACCAGTTTTGGTGGATTGAACGGTGGCGGTATTACGCGCTTACTATATTCAGATGAGTGGTCAAATGCTGTACATGAATTAAAACATACATTAGAAAAGGAAGGGTTTGAAGCTAGTTTCGACAGTGTCGGTAATTTAAAAGGACGTATCGAAGGTAGCAAATACCCTGAAGAGACAATTATGTCTGGTTCACATATTGATACCGTTGTTGAAGGTGGTCATTTAGATGGTCAGTTTGGTGTATTAGCAGCGTTAGTTGCAATGCAATCATTGAAAGCTGAGCATGGTCAACCACTACGTTCGCTTGAAGTTTTGGCATTAGCAGAAGAAGAAGGTAGCCGCTTCCCGTACGCATTTTGGGGAAGTAAAAATTTCTTTAACTTAGCTAAAAGCGAAGACGTAAATGATATTGCTGATGGCGAAGGTATTAATTTTAAAGCAGCAATGAACAACGCTGGTTTTGATTATCGTAATGAAGATAATGATTATAGCTATATTAAGTCATTTATTGAAGTACATATCGAACAAGGCAAAGTATTGGAAACCGAGCAGAAAGCAATCGGTGTCGTCAATGGCATCGTTGGACAAAAACGTTATACGATTAATTTAAAAGGCGAAGCAAACCATGCGGGAACAACACCGATGGGGTTAAGAAGAGATGCAGTAGTTGCTTTCAGTAAAATCGCAACAGAGCTAACTGATAAAGCAAGAACAATTGGTGACCCACTAGTGATTACTTTTGGTCGTGTTGATCCTGTTCCAAACACAGTAAACGTAGTGCCAGGGGAAGTGACTTTTTCAATTGATTGTAGACATATCAATCAAGAAGCGTTAAATGATTTTGCAAAGACAATTGATGATTGCATCAGAACGGTATCAGAACAAGAAGGTGTCGAATACGACATTAACTTGTGGATGGACGAAGCACCAACCATGATGGATGAAAGCTTAGTCAAAGTAGTAGAACAAGCTGCTGAACAAGTAGTTGGTTCTAATGACAGTAAGATGATGCCATCAGGCGCAGGGCATGATTCTCAAATCTTTGCTAAATACATACCGACCGCAATGTTGTTTGTCCCATCTATTAATGGTGTGAGTCATAATGTTACAGAAGAAACCAACATTGAAGATTTGGTTAAAGGCATAGAGGTGCTTAAACAAGTATTATATCAACTTGCTTATGAAGAATAAGTATTAAATAAGCACGGATTAAAACAGTTTAATATGAATTGTTCCATAATTTTTAACGAGAAAAGAATAATTCCAAAAAGAGAAAAGGAGTAATGTTTTTATGGGTTATTTAAACCACAATCAAGGTTATAGAGAAGGATTGTTAGAAACACGTTCAGTAATTAAAAAGGATAACTATGCAGTAATTACGCCAGATGGCTTAGTTAATAATGTAGTCCCAGGTTTTGAAGATTGTGATGTAACTATCATGGGATCTCCAAGGTTAGGTGCTCGCTTTGTTGATTATTTAGTTACTTTGAAAAATCAAGGCGGCAATAAACAAGGCTTTGGTGGAAATGGTGTACAAACATTTATCTATGTCGAATACGGTAATATCAATGCATACGCAGATGATAAAAAGTATGAGTTAAGCGCAGGCGGTTATTTATATGTGCCAGCTCATCAAGTTATGACGTTTGAAAACAGTAATCAAAATAATGATAGTAGAGTATTTTTATATAAAAAACGTTATCAACCATTAGAAGGATATACACCAGAAGTGGTTACTGGCAACGTTAATGACATGGTGCAAGAACCGTATGAAGGTATGGAAGAAGTTAAAATCTTGGATCTTTTACCAAAAGAACTTGCATATGATATGAATATTCATATTTTATCATTTAAGCCTGGTGCGTCACATGGCTATATTGAAACACATGTACAAGAACACGGGGCTTATATCTTAAGCGGACGTGGCATGTACAATTTAGATAATGAATGGATGCCAGTTGATAAAGGAGATTATATCTTTATGGGTGCCTATGCGCCTCAAGCGACATATGCAGTAGGTTTAGATGAACCATTTGCATATATCTATTCAAAAGATGCTAATAGAGATATTGAAATTTAAGGAAGGTTGTTAACGATGGAAGAAGAGACGTTAGTATACGTTGAAAGAGATAAATTACGTGAACTGTTCAAGAGAAAATTGACACAAGCTGGTCTTCCTGAAGTACAAGCAGATAAAACGGCTGACCTTATGATATTTGCTGATGAGCGCGGCATTCATTCTCATGGTTCCGTACGTATGCAATATTATGCAGAACGTATTTCGAAACAAGGCTATAATTTAGAGCCTAATTTTGAATTTACGCAAAATGGTCCTTCAGCTGGAACTTATTTTGGAGATAATGCAGTAGGACATTATGTGGCATATCAAGCAATGGAAGAAGCAATCACTATGGCTAAGAATAGTGGTATTGGTATGGTAGGTGTTAAAGAAATGGGACATAGTGGCGCGATTGGCTATTTTGCAGAACAAGCTGCAAAACGAGGTATGGTAGCTATTACAGTGTGTCAATCAGATCCGATGGTTGTTCCATTTGGTGGTACGAAGCCATACTTTGGCACGAATCCTATTGCATTTGCTGCACCACGACAATCAGGCGAGCCTATTTTGTTCGATATGGCAACGACAGTGCAAGCTTGGGGAAAAATCTTGGATGCGCGTTCTAAACATAAAGCAATCCCAGATACATGGGCGGTGAATAACCAAGGTGAACCGACAACCGACCCCTTCGAAGTAGCAGCGTTATTACCAGTTGCAGGGCCTAAAGGTTATGGGCTAATGATGATGGTTGATATTTTAGCCGGCAGCCTCCTAGGATTGCCATTCGGTCAACATGTCACTTCAATGTATAAGGATTTAAGCCAGTACCGTAGATTAGGGCAGTTTCATATTGTAATTAATCCGGCTTATTTCGGAGACGAAAGATTATTTTTAGAAAAAGTCTCTGAAATGGTTGATGAGTTACATGATATTAAACCAGCACAGGGATTTGAACAAGTCTACTATCCTGGAGAAATCCAAGAAACAGTTAAACAACGTTATGCTAAAAGTGGTATTCCAGTGGCTAAAAGTATTTATGACTATTTAGTCTCAGAACAACTGTATTAAATACAACTAAAGGAAGTGAAATGGGAACGTTATGAAATGTACGATGGTGTACATTTCAAGATTAAGCTTACTCTCCCAAGTAGCTTCCTTTTTAATGCAATAAATAGACTGAACGGAGACAAATTTTATTGGAATTGACTATAAAGTGAGGAGGTTTTCGTATGCGTGTATCGAAAGAACAATTACTTGAACTCATGAAAAATAAATTGGTAAAAGCTGGATTAAATGAAAATGCTGCAATGGATGTTGCTGACGTACTTACATTTGCAGACCACAGGGGTATCCATTCTCATGGTGCTGTTAGAGTTGAGTATTATGCAGAACGTATTGCTAAAGGTGGCATAACAGCTAATCCAAACTATCAATTTGAACAAACAGGTCCTTCAGCTGCAGTCTTTGAAGGAGATAATGGCCCTGGTCACCAAGCTGCGAAACAAGCAATGGAAAAAGCTATTGCAATGGCTAAAGAGAGTGGTGTTGCAGTTGTTGGTATGAAGCATATTTCTCATAGTGGGGCACTTGGTTACTTCGTCGAAATGGCTGCAAAAGAGAATATGGTTGGTATTAGTATGTGTCAATCAGATCCAATGGTTGTGCCGTTTGGCGGTACAGAACCATACTTTGGAACTAATCCGATTGCATTTAGTGCGCCGTCGAATGACGACCGTATTATCACATTTGATATGGCAACGACAGTGCAAGCGTGGGGGAAAGTACTTGACGCGAGAGCAAAACATTTATCTATCCCAGATACGTGGGCGGTGGATGCACAAGGTGAGCCGACTACTGACGCAAGAGATGTACATGCACTCGTTCCAGTAGCTGGCCCTAAAGGATATGGCTTAATGATGATGGTCGATATTCTATCCGGTAGTTTATTAGGTGTGCCTCATGGTGTACATGTATCATCAATGTATAAAGATTTAACCAAAGGCCGAGATTTAGGTCAGTTGCATATCGTGATAAACCCAGCGTTTTTCACTGACTTAGGACAGTTTAAGACACGTATTTCAACTATGCTAGATGAGCTTAAAGCACAACCTGCCGCAGAAGGATACGGCGAAATTTTCTACCCAGGTGAACGTGGCCGTATGCGCAGTGAAAAATATGACGAAGATGGTATAGAAATTGTTGATGACATCTATGAATACTTAATTTCGGATGATGTACATTATGATCGCTACCACGGAAAAAATAGATTCGCAGAATAATAATGGAGGCATAAGATGTTATACACAATAATTAAAGAAAATACGTATCAAGATTCAATTGTATTAATGCTACTATCAAACAAATTATCTGCTATTGAAGGTGTTAATAAAGTATCTATTATGATGGGCACGCCTGCCAATAAAGATATATTCAAATCATCTGGCTTAGGTACACCTGAGCTAGATGAAGCGAAACCAAACGATATTGTTATTGTTGTTGATACTGACGATGAAGCTAAAGTTGAAGAAGTTAATCAAGAAGTAGAAGCAGAACTAAAAGGTAAAAATGAAAGTGACGAAAAATCACAAAAACAAGATGAAGCTTCAAACTGGAAGCGCGCATTAGAATTAGCTAATAATCCTAATCTTGCATTAATCTCTATTCCTGGACAATATGCAGCTATGGAAGCAGAAAATGCTTTGAACCACAATTTAAATGTCTTTATGTTCAGTGATAACGTTGCTAAAGAAGATGAAGTACGCCTGAAAAAACTTGCCCATGATAAAGGGTTACTAGTTATGGGACCAGACTGTGGTACGGGAATTATTCATGGTTTACCACTCGCGTTTACTAATACAGTCAACCAAGGTGATATCGGTGTCGTAGGTGCATCAGGTACAGGTATTCAAGAAGTTACAACGATTATCGATAGAGAGGGTAAAGGCGTAACGAATGCATTAGGTACAGGTGGCCGTGATTTATCAACTGAAGTTGGTGCAATCACAATGTTAGATAGCATAAAAGCTTTAAATTCAGATCCAAAAGTTAAAGTGATTACTGTTATTTCTAAGCCACCAGCTAAAGAAGTAGAAGAAAAAGTGTTGAATCTATTACGTAACATTGATAAACCAGTCGTTACTTTATTCTTAGGCTCAAAACCTACTTATACTGAAGAAAACATTTATCATGCGTATACATTGGAAGAGGCTGCTCGTATTTCTGTTCAACTTTCAAATGATGAAACACCACAATTCAAACCACATGTGAAAGAGAATATTTCGGTGACTTTAAACGCAAAACAAAATGGTATCAAGGGTTATTACTCTGGAGGTACTTTAGCATCTGAAGCAGCGATGTTAGTTAAAGATACATTAGGTGATGATTCAACAGATGCAATGCCAGAAGGTTACTCATACAAAGGTGGAAATCATGAAATTATTGATTTAGGTGATGATATCTATACTCAAGGTAGACCACACCCAATGATTGATCCGACAAAGCGTATTGAAATGTTAGAAACATCATCAGCTGATCCATCAACTGCAGTCATTATGTTAGATAATGTCATTGGCTATGGTAGTCATGATGATATGGCAAATGAATTAGCGCCAACAATTAAGAATATTCTTCAAAAAGTACAAGAAGAAGGACGCTCTTTAGCAGTATTAGCAACTGTGGTTGGAACAGAGCATGATCATCAAGATTATCAAGCACAAATAAATACCTTAGAAGCAGCTGGCGCTGTAGTATGCGAAACGAATGATCAAATGGTGCGTACAGCGTTAAACATCATTGGTAGTAATGTGACGCAACCAAACCGTGAAATAAAATCTTTTGAAGTAGAACAAGTTGATTTAACTGTTGATGAGAAAGTGGTGAATTTAATCAATATGACACCTAGCGTAATTAATATTGGCCTACAAAGTTTTACATCAGCAATTCAAGATGGCGGTGCAGAAGTTGTACAGTTTAACTGGCGTCCAATTGCTGGTGGAAATGAAAAACTAATGAAAGTACTCCAATATTTAAATAATTTCGAAGGAGAGACAGTATAACATGGGTTACAAAACAATAGATGAAGCAAACCAAGCGGTTATAGATAAAATGATTGCTGCAGCACCGTTTTTAGTAGATGTAGTACCAGCGAAATCAAAAATTCCTGAATTAACAGAGCACGTACTGTTACACGCGGGACCACCGATTAAATATGAAAATATGACAGATCCTATGCAAGGGTCATGTGTAGGCGCTATCTTGTTTGAAGGATGGGCGAACAATGAAAAAGATGCACGGGCGTTATTAGAAAACGATAAAATCACCTTTATTCCGTGCCATCATGTTAAAGCTGTTGGACCAATGGGTGGCATCACATCAGCAAATATGCCGGTCTTAGTTGTAGAAAATAGAGAAACTGGTAATGAAGCTTACTGTCAAATGAATGAAGGTATTGGTGCAGTCCTACGCTTTGGCGCTTATAACGAAACAGTAGTAAACCGCTTGCACTGGATGAAAGATGTTTTGGGTCCTGTACTTAGTAAAGCTTTAAAACAAATGAAAGATGGTTTGAATGTCAATGTGCTTATTGCGAAAGCCATTGCAATGGGGGATGAATTCCACCAACGTAATATAGCCGCTTCATTAGCATTTCTAAAAGAGGTAACACCAATTATCGCTGCGTTAGATGATGTAGAACAAGAAAAACGTACGGAAGTGCTTCAATTCTTAGCTGATACAGACCAGTTCTTCTTAAATATTGCGATGGCAACAGGTAAAGCTATGATGGATGCTGCACGTACAATTGAACACGGTACAGTTGTGACTGCATTATGCCGTAACGGTGAAAACTTTGGTGTGCGCATTGCTGGTATGGGTGACGAATGGTTCACTGCACCAGTAAATACGCCTCAAGGTTTATATTTTACAGGTTATTCTGCAGACGATGCTAATACGGATATTGGTGACTCTGCTATTACTGAAACTATCGGTGTTGGTGGTATGGCAATGATTGCTGCACCTGCAGTAACAAGATTCGTAGGTACAGGCGGATTTGATGATGCTTTAGAAATCAGCAACGAAATGACTGAAATTTGTATCGGTGAAAATCCTAACTTTGCAATCCCTACATGGAATTTTAGAGGTGCATGTTTAGGCATAGATGCGCGTAAAGTAGTAGAAACAGGAATCACACCCGTAATTAATACAGGTATTGCACATAAAATTGCAGGTTACGGTCAAATTGGTGCTGGAACAGTACACCCGCCAATCGAATGTTTTGAAAAAGCAATTACGGCATATGCAGAAAAATTAGGCTTCAAAGCATGATTTTCCATGTGCGTTCAATAGGGCCAATTGCCCAGGAAATACTCGGACAGCAACAAACGTTTTATGTGCATAGTATTTTTGAAAAAGGCTTCAACATTGTAAATGAAGATCAAAACCTTATTTTTATAGGTAGTGACGAAAATGGTACGTTTCCGTTTGGCGTTACTGTAGATCATCAAACTAAAAAACAACTGTTAGAAAACATTGCTGTGAATCAACCTATAAAAATAACTGCAAATGCAATGTTTATTACCGATAATTGTCAATTGGTTTGGCGTAATCAAGTGGTACATGCGAGTAAGGTTGAGCTAAATTCAAAGCCATTATTATGGCCAATGTTGCATGAAAATATCACAGCATATGATTTTTCAGAGTATAACAAGGGGGATTTTTCTTGTTTGAAAATGCAGTCCATAATGGAGGCATTGCAACAAGAGGATAATAAGGCAGTTGAATCTTCATTGCGTTATTTGATTGGAAGAGGACAAGGTTTAACCCCTTCAGGCGACGATATATTAACAGGTATGCTATTTGTGCATTTCATGAAGCCTTTTATATGTGATGGGAATTTAGAGATTATACAGGAGCTTATTCAAGAACAGTTAACAACAATAGTTGCTAAAGCCTTTTTGGATAGCGCATTAAAAAGGTTGTTTAGTTCGAAAATATTAGTGTTGCAACATCAACCAACGGTGTATCACATGAATCAACTGTTAGAAGTAGGGTCATCATCTGGAAAAGATACATTGTATGGCATATTTATAGCAACAACTTTAAGGAGTGGAGCGTATGAGTAAACGTGTAGTATTAGCTTTAGGCGGCAATGCAATTCTTCAACCAAAGCAAGAAGCGTCATACGAAAATCAATATAATAATGTGTATTCAGCTACACGAAAAATGGCTGAATTAAAAGCGCAAGGACACAATATTGTGGTTACGCATGGTAATGGGCCTCAAGTAGGGAATATTATTGCACAAAATGAAGCGGCTAAAGACCTTGTCGAGCCTTTACCAATTAATGCTTGTAATGCGGAATCACAAGGTTTTATAGGATATATGATGGAAGAATCATTAAAAAATCATTTGAAATCTTTAAATATCGACAGTAATGTAGTAACGTTATTGACAATGGTAGAAGTAGATAAAGATGACCCTGCATTCAATAATCCAACTAAACCTATTGGTGTATTCTTTGATGAAATAGAAGCACAACGTTTAGAAGAAACACATGGTTTTGTAATGGTAGAAGACGCAGGTAGAGGATACCGTCGTGTCGTTCCTTCACCAGAACCATTAGTTATTCATGGTGTAGATCAAATCAAGTCACTTATTGACCAAGCAGTCGTTATTTCTTCAGGTGGTGGTGGTATTCCGGTCTATAAAGACGACAATGGTAATATCCAAGGTGTAGAAGCAGTGATTGATAAAGACCGCTCAGGTTTAAAATTAGCAGAACAAGTTGATGCTGATACATTTGTAATGTTAACTGACGTTTCAAACGTATGTGTTAACTTTGGAAAACCAAACGAAGAAAAACTAAAAACGATCTCTGTTGAACAAGCGAAGCAATATGTTGCTGAAGGACAATTCCCAGCTGGTAGTATGTTACCTAAGATAGAAGCAGCAATTCAGTTTGCTGAAATGGGTAAAGAGGCGATTATTTGTTCATTAGATGATGCGATAGATGCTTTAGCAGGTAAAGCTGGCACACGTATTTTATTGGAGCCATCAACAGAAGTAGTAAATTAATCGTAAAAGTAATAAGAACAAAGTGATACTGCTTTGATTGAAATGCATAATAAACATTATAAAACACTGATTGTTAATTGTGTTTGTATTACAATTTTTAATTAGTCAGTCGTTTTGTGGGGCGGGAATGGAAATCTAAATTGAAATATTAGATTACTGTCCCGCTTCATCATTATAAATATAAAAATAGAGAATTAAGAAAGGTGGTATAAGATGACTGACCCATATCGCATCAATAAATTTAATAATAATTGGGGCGTGATATTTGCAATTGTTTTTATTGCTTCAACATTACGTGCGCCATTAACGTCGGTCGGTCCTGTAGTTGATGAAATTAAACAAGTTATGGAAATTAATAACAGTGTTGCAGGCATTTTGACTACGATACCGCTGATTATTTTTGCAATTGTTTCGCCATTCGTTTCAAAAGTAACTGCTCGATTAACCATGTCTCGTACAATATTGTATTCTACAATGCTACTCATTGTTGCACTATATTTACGTATTGCAGGAGATTTCACTTTGTTCTTAATTGGCACACTCATTCTTGGGGTTGCTATTGCATTCGGCAATGTGGTGTTACCAAGTTATGTTAAATGGTATTTCCCGATGCAAATTGGTCTAGCTACTGGTATTTATAGTGGAACAATGAATTTTACTGCAGGCTTAGGCGGTGGTTTAAGCTTTCCATTGTCAGAAATAACGCCATTAGGTTTTAGGTTGTCATTATCATTTTGGATTCTTTTTGCTATTATTGCAATCATACTGTGGATACCTAAAGCACGAAAAGGTGTACAATTAGAGAAGGCAACGGCGATAGCGGACCAACAAGATAGACCCAAAAAGGTAGCTATCACGAAATCTAAACTGGCATGGATGGTTGCGTTGACGATGGGATTTCAATCAATGGTATTTTATACCGTAGTGGCTTGGGTACCATCAATTCTTGTGGATAGAGGATTGGATCCTTCTACGGCAGGATATTTATTAATGCTCAACCAATTTTCACAAGTGCCAATGACCTTTACCTTCCCAATCATCGCTTCTAAATTGAAAGACCAACGTATATTAGTCGTGATTATTACAGCGCTATTCTTGGTAGGATTTAGTTTATTCTTTACACAATCATTAGTGCTACTGATTATTGGTATTATCATTGCAGGATTAGCGATGGGTGCTTGTTTCAGTTTATGTATGACTTTCTTCTCAATTCGAGCACGTACAAGTGATGGCAGTATTTCATTATCTGGTTTTGGTCAATCTGTTGGCTATTTAATTGCTGCTGTTGGGCCATTCTTGATTGGTTATCTTCATGATGCTACGGAAAGTTGGGATTCAGGCATTATTGCTTTGATTGTGATGTCAGCATTATTCTTTATTTTTGGTTATCCAGCTGCTAAAAATAGAGTTGTAGAAGATCACTAATAATTATTGTTGATATGATATTTATGTAAAACTATTTTCTGCTGTCAATTTAATTCATATAAGTAGGTAATTACAACACATAAAAGGAGAGGCCTAGACATTGATTAATGTCTAGGTCTCTCCTTTTGGTTTTCTTTATGCGTAATAAGCTAATAGTGTATCGATAGCTTTTTCTGGATTTAAATTTTGTACGCCTTGATGAGCTAGGTAAAGTGAAAATATAGATAAGAATGTTAAGATGTTTTGCTTTTCAATAGCATAACCCATGATACCGATTCTCCAAATTTTACCTTGTAGTTCACCGAACGATCCTGCGATCTCAATGCCGTAATTTTTTAATAAGCCTTCTCTAAATTTACTATCGTCCGCACCATCCGGAATATTAACACAGATGACCATTTTCATTTCATTTGTCTCATCACCAAATATTTCTAAACCTAAAGCTTTCAATGCTTGTTTCAAGCCTTCTTGGTGATATGCATGACGTGCAGCACGCGCTTCAATGCCCTCAGTCAATGCTATTTTTAGACCAGTATATAGCGCGTAAATCGACGTCGTTGATTCTGTGTGATGGTTTAATCGCTTAGGACTCCAATAATCTTGTAATTGTGTTAAATCGAGATAATTACTACGTATAAAGTGGTCTTGTTCTGTACTTTCGTTTGAACGGATGCCAAGTTCTACGCGTTTACGTTTATTGATTTCTTCACTAAATCTGTCGTTAAATGTAATTGGTGTAATGCCTGAAGGTATGGATAAACATTTTTGCGCACCACCGATGACAGCATCTAGTTCCCACTCATCTACTGGAATAACCATGCCTTGATATGTAGCGACTGCATCAACTACTGAATAAATGCCGCGTTCTTTACAAGCGTGACCTAGTTGATCAATCGGTTGTAAGCGACCAGTAGAAGTCTCACCATGTACAATAGCAAGTACTTTTGGTTTTACAGTATCTAAAGCTTCAATGATTTCGGCTTGTTCAAAAACTTCACCCATTGGTTTTTGAATATTATGTACGATACCACCTGCACGTTTTACTAATTCAGTAAATAAGTAACCGAATCTACCAATGATTGGGACAAGTACGGTATCACCAGGTTTGACGATACTAGCGATAACAGCTTCTAAACCTGCACGGCTTGTTCCGTCGATAGGAAATGACCATTGGTTGTCTGTTAAAAAGGATTTTCTAATGAGTTCCATCGTTTTATTCATTATGTCTACAAATTCATAATCGAATTGACCTAAAATTGAATTAGACATTGCTTGAGAGACACGAGGATCTACACTTACGGGGCCAGGGGTCATAATTAATCTTTTGTTTACTTTCAAATCATCCATATTATTAACCTCATTTTCTATAAATTATGTCAGTATATACTATACTCTAATAAAAAACAGAGTTAATCGTCAAAAATGATGAAAAATAATTTATTATTTGTGAGAATATTACAAAAATTAAGTGTTTATGAACGACTTTTTTGATAAGGAACCATATTTGATGAAGTTAGTTATTTTCTTCAATTGCTTGGTGAATGGCCTGAGCAAATGCATACATTGTAATACTCCAATTTGCTTCATTAGAGCGAGAATTCATGGATAAATTCTGATTATTAAAAAAAGACTGCCTTAGTGCGTAAGTTAGTTCTAATTGAACACCAGCGCCTTTAGCATTTTTATTGGCTATATTTTGACTAGATGTACCTTCTAAATGAGAGGGTGATTCTAAAACATTGAAACCCTTTGCAAGTAATGCATTTTCTATAGATGTTTTAAGTTGCTCATCTCTACCACCAATATAAACCGCCGGTTCACTACCACTCGCCCTATGTATCATAACCGAATTTGAAACTTCTTGTTGCATGTCTTCGACGACAGGTTCATCAAAGTTTGTTGACGTGACGTGCAGTTCGGCATTATTTAATGTGCGGATACCTTGAAATGAATAATAGTTATAGTTACCCAAGGTAGCAGTTAGTGTTGATAATTCTGTCGTACCAGCTTCAATATTGCCACCATGTATTGCGGCAATTAACGTATTACTTTGATTATTACGATATGATAGTTGCCAATCTGTGCCTGTTTCAGTATCATCCATAAGTTCTGACATAGAACTATATAAATCAGCGGCATAAACGTTTGAGGAAGGTAGAATAGTGACGAAAGTGATGGTTGCAAACAAGCATAGTGATATCGCCCGTATACGTTTAAAATAGGATACGGTAATTGCTTTTAAAAAGTACATAATAAACTCCTATAAGTGTTAAAAATATTTTATAAATATAATATTATCATATATTTTGTTAAAGAATAGAAATTTATATAATTTTATTTAAAAGTTAAGTTGCAGAGTTTTCAAAAGCGTTGTACAATGAATTTTCATGCCTTAGGGCATGTTAATTAAGAGGCAGGTCTGTAACATGTCCTTTGGCATGTATACAGACTCCTCTTAGTTGACGGGCTACTTTTATAAGTAGCTCGTTTTTTTGTAATTCAATATATGTTACAATATTTATCCTGCCTCTCAATAAAAAAATGTGGAGGAGTTAAAATAATGATAAATATTATATCAGCAGTAGGTTCTTTAGGAACTTTTATTATGGCACTGTTTTACTTTATTTCAGTAAGTGTGCAGCTTTATCAAATGAAAATCAGCTTTTTACCAGCACTTGGTTTTAATCAAATTTTGATTACACGTGATACGAATCAATTACAATTGAAAAACGTTGGTATTGATAGTCATTCAGAGCAGGATTATTTAAAGCTATATAACCTTGGTGGCGGCGCTGCGAAGAATATAAAAATTGAAATTTATATAGGCGAACAAGACGTGTTACAGACAAAATACGTCAACATCTTACCTAGTAAAGAAGGATATTTATTGCCAATAAATAAAGATGTGTTTTCTGAAATTGAAAGTACTATCCAAAATAATGGCTATGAATCTGATTTGAACGTTAAGTTGTCATACCAACATAATGTTAGTAGAAAAACACAAGAGTTATATTTAAACGGCAAAATAGATAGCTTTAATGCGTATAATGATAAAGCAATCTATGAATTGCAATTTTTTAATATGTCTCAATAACATTAAACTAAGAGAAGTGTGTGAATATTTAAATATAAACTCCCTTTAATATAACGACATGGCGATATGTGGTATTAAAGGGAGTTTATGTTTTAGCGAGGAATATTAATATATAAACGGATAATTTTGAGTAAAGGATAATTTTCAATTACAATACAATAGGAAACTAAAACTTGGAGTGACAATAGATGATAAACATAAAAGCACCAAACCCGATATTTTTAGAGCATCATGAAGCAGAAAAAGCTATATTATTACTACACTCATTTACAGGCACAGTTCGCGATGTAAAGTTGTTGGCGTCAAAACTGAACAAAGCTGGTTTCACATGTTATGTGCCGCCATATAAAGGGCATGGGCTTACGCTAGAGACATTGATAGACTATGATGTAGATGACTGGTTAGATGACGCGATAGAGGGCTATCAATTTTTACAAGATAAAGGTTATTCGCAAATAAATGTCTGTGGTGTGTCTTTAGGTGGCATATTGTCATTGAAACTGGCAGAACAGTATGATATTAATGCTGTCGCTATTATGTCAACGCCATACAGAAAAAGTGATGCGGGACTCTCTGGTAGACTTGAAGATTATGGTCAGCGTATAGGGCACTTATTAGGTCTAGATCAAGCAGAAATTGATACGCAATTAAAACAAATTCCAAACTATGGTCCAGCACTCCAAAAATTTCAATTATTAGTTGAAAACGTCATGTCAAATTTAGATCGTGTCACTGCTCCGATCACTATTAAATATGGTGAACAAGATGACGCTTCATATAAGACGAGCGCCGACTATATCTATAACCAAATTCAACATGAACAAAAGGAAGTTCAAGGTTACAAAATGTGTAAGCATTTGATGACACATGGTGAAGGTCACCTTGAAGTTGAGCAAGATATTATTGCATTTTTTGAAGACTATTAAGGGCACTATGTAACATTAAATAGAATGAAAATAATTGCATTTTAATATTTTGCGGAAGTCTAGCACTATAAGCCATAGCTCCTTCTAACATTGAATTTATTCACTTTCTAACAATTTGAACTTTTCTTCTAGTGTTTGCAGACCTTCGTCAATAATCTTTTTTTGTTCTATTAAATTTTGCTGATGGTCTAAAAATATTTCTTTACGCTTTTGTTTGGTAGTACTCCCTTGATGATACAATTCAGCGATTTCCTTTAATTTTGAGACAGGCATATGTGTCTGTCTCATGCATTTTATAAATTCAATCCAATATAAGTCTTCTTCTGAAAAGTCTCTATAACCATTTTGATTTCTTGAAACAAACGGGAAAAGCCCGGCCTTATCATAATAGCGAAGCGTATGTTCACTCATGTCTAATTGTTCAGCTGCTTTTTTAACTTGCATACGTCTACCTCCTAAAAGGAAAAGACAGAAAGGTCACACAACTTAAACGTTATGTTTGTATTCCTGCCTTTTTAAAGCACAAGGTTATGATATATCTGACGAGCATAAAACATATGAATTAAGATATACTAAAAACTTGTGAAAATTCCATTTTGTAGTTTTTTTATAGAATGATTGCATTTGAATTTAAATCTTTTTATTATTTAATAAGTGTTGCTAATAAATGTTCATAATTATTGTCAATTATGGCTTCAAAGCCAAATGTGGATGCTAAATCTTTTTGTAAGTCGTCCATTGTGTCGTAGCCTACTAACGTATAATCATTGATACATAAACCGATGCGTTTAATATCATTATGATACAACTGGTTTTGATGAGATAATTCTATGATTTCTTTGGCTAAAGCATTCACATAATTTTCATTAGGAATTGTAATGCGCTTGTCGTCGATAACACTTTCTTCTGAAATGATTTGTATTTCTGTTTCAGTATCTTTAAAGATTGCTACAAAGTAATACATAGTTTAATAACCTCCTAATTTTTAAATACATTAACGCGTAGTATAACCACCATTTGCAAATAATGTTTGTCCATTAATCCACCAACCGTCTGTGGTTAAAAAAGTAATAATGGGCGCAATGTCTTCAATATTTGTTAGTTGGTTATGAAGTGCTTGTGATTTGTGAAATGCGACCGCTTCTTCGCTCTCTTGAGGATAGAAGAAGGATGTGTCCATTGGTCCAGGAGCAACAGCATTAACAGAAATGCCTCTGTCCATATATTCTTTAGATGCTGCACGTGTGTAATGTTCTACGGGCGATTTTCCCCCTGCATAAGTAGCGTAAAATCCTGTATAGGCGGCAAGTAAAGCAGTTGCCAGCGTGATAATTTTACCGTTGTCATTCATAGCTTTTTCAGCGTATTTTATAAAGAAATAAGCTGATTTTGCATTAATATCTGCCATGTTATCAAATTCTTCTTCGCTCGTATCAGCAATAGGTTTTTTCAGCACTTTTCCTACTGTGTTAATAGCAATATCGATTTTTCCAAAAGTATTTTGAGCGTGCTGGAATAAGGATTCAACATTACTCACTTGCGTTAAATCACCAGAAAATAATGTACCTTCACCGCCTAGTGATTCAACTTGTGCAAGAGTGTCTTGAGCTTCATCCAAAGATTGTTCATCGTGATGATGAATCACTAATTTGGCTCCTTGCTCAGCATAATTCTTACTTAATAAGCCACCAAGGTTTTTTGCACCGCCTGCAATTACTACAACTTTGTCATTTAAACTATTGAATTTTCCCATATTATAAAACCTCCTTTGAATATATTTCAACAATAAACCTTAGAGCGCAATATCAAGCAAGCTTTTTGATGATTTTTTTATTTAAATCTATAAATTTATAATTAAAATTATCATTTAAATTTGTTTGTGAAAATAGTAGCATGAATAATATGGAAATATATAATTATTATAGTCAAAGGGGATGATCATATGAATTCGTTTGCCAAAATTACTGCACAGGGTTCCTACGTTCCAGAACAAATAATGGATAATCATGATTTTGAAAATATAGTAGATACGTCAGATGAATGGATACAACAAAGAACTGGAATCGTAGAAAGAAGAATTACAAAAGAAGACGAGTATACAAGCGATATTAGTTATAAAGCAGTGTTGGATTTACAAGAGAAATATCAAGTCGATTTAAGTGATGTGGATATGATTGTTAATGCAACGTTGACAGCCGATTATAAAACGCCAAGTGTCGCTTCTTATGTACAAGCTAAGTTAGAGTTGGAAAATGCAGGTGCAATAGATATTAATGCGGCTTGTGCTGGTTTTACTTATGGTCTTAATATTGCAAATGGTCTCATAACTTCAGGTCAAAATAAGAAAGTTTTAGTTATAGGAGCAGAAACATTATCTAAGATTACAGACTATAAAGATCGTGGCACATGCATATTATTCGGAGATGGCGCGGGTGCATTTTTAGTAGAATATAGTGAAGATGAAACGAGTTTTGTAGCCAGTGATGCCGGCTCAGATGGTAAAAAAGGTCATAATTTATATTGTTCGGAATTATCTGAAGCAATGTTTGACGAAGCGTTAGAAAATCCAGGATTTATTGTCCAAAATGGCCGTGGTGTCTACAAATGGGCAGTAGGCAATGTACCGAGAATTATTGAGCAGACTTTGAATAAAGCTAATTACACGAAAGAAGATTTAGATTGGTTTGTACCACATAGTGCGAACGCTAGAATGATTGAATCTATATGTGATAAATCTGGTATAGCAAGAGATAAAGCATTAAAAAGTCTTGAATACTATGGCAATACGTCATCTGCTACAATTCCGTTGGCCATCGATCTAGCAGTCAAAGAGAATAAAATCAAAAAAGGTGATTTAGTTTTATTAGTTGGATTTGGCGGTGGATTAGCTTATGCATCTACGTTGATCAAATGGACGTTATAGGTGATGGTACAAAATTAGTGTGAACGAGTATAGAATTGATTATATAGCCTATTAATAAAGAACAACTGCGAGCTTTGAAATATTACAAAATTGTAGCGCTTAATGGATTAGAAACTATATGTAAGCATGATTAAAAATTTCATTAGACTTATGTAATAATTACAAGGAGTATATAAATGAGCGAAGAGGGAGAAAGTACGAAACTAGAGATTGATCGGATTATTTTTATTGGTCGTACGTATGAAGAGTACTTACATATGTTTAGATTACATTTAGCTGACTTGGAAGGCAAAAAAATATTAGATTGCCCTGCTGGTGCATGTTCATTTACAGCGATAGGTAGAAACAAGGGTTTGAATATAGAGGCATGCGATATTGCATATACTTTTAATGCTACAGAATTATACAATAAGGGGAAAGATGATTTAAAGCACGCTATGGAGAAGATGCAATCATCAAAATCAAATTATTGTTGGAGTTACTTTAAGAATATCAGCCACTTGAAGAGGTATAGAATGCAAGCATTAACAGATTGTATTTATGATATGGAACAATATCCTAAATCATATAAAGTAGCCTCATTGCCCAAGATACCGTATAAAAATAATGAATTTGATATCTTATTATCTGCGCATTTTTTATTTATGTACGCTGATCACTTTGATTATAATTTTCATAAACAGACAATAAATGAAATGTTAAGGGTAACTAAAAAAGAAATACGTATTTTTCCAATTGTTAATTTAAAAGGTGAACGTTATGAGAAGCTAGACGATATAATAAAGTATTTGTCTGAGCTAGGTTGTAAAATAGAAGAAGTAAAAGTTGATTATGAATTCCAAACTAATGCAAATACTATGTTAAAGATTAAAAAATGAGAAATGCCTTAAACTCACTTTTTGTTATTTTGATATTAGTCTGCAATCAAATTAATATCAAAAGTTTTTGAATAGATTTAAAGATTATTCATTATAAATATATACTTATTATTGTATTTATAATAAAGTGATATATGGAGTGTTTATTTAGAATTTATCAAAATATAAAACAAATTAGGAGACGAGTGACATGAATCTATTAGTACTAATCGGTATTGCTACTATCATAGGTCTGATACTATTTGGTGGTTTAGTTTGGTATCTTTATATGAAAGCAAGATTTAAAACGGTGCCATCCAACGAAGCTTTAATTATTACTGGACCAAATATTGGTAATCCAAAAACTGAATCTAATGTTTATCAAGATGATGAAGGCCGTCATATGAGAGTGGTCCGTGGTGGCGGTTATAGAATGAAAATGTTCCAATCATCAACACGTATATCATTGAAATCTTTCCAATTGGAAATTAAAACGCCGGTTGTGTGGACCAAAGCTGGTGTTGGCATAGAGGCTGAAGCAGTTGCTACAGTTAAAGTTGCAGATCAATTACAAGGTATTGTTAAATATGCTGAACAATTCTTAGGGAAATCAAAAGATGAAGTATCTGAAGAGATATCACAAGTGTTGAATACCAACTTACGAGCAATATTATCTAAAATGACAGTAGAGGAAATCAATTCAGATAGAGAGGCATTTAATAATAAAGTAACCGAAGTTGCTCAAGAACAACTTAACAATATGGGCTTTACTATTACGTCATTAGGGCTATCGGACATTAGCGATAACGAAGGCTACCTAGAGAATTTAGGGAAACCTGAAATTGCTAAAATTAAGAAAAAAGCTGACATTGCCGAAAGTGATGCGGCACGCGAAACTGAAATGAAAATTGCTGAGAATACTGAATTAACTGAGAAAGAAAAAATATCTCGTCAAATGAATGTTGCAGATTCACGTAGAGAGAAAGATTTAAAAGAACAAGCTATTTTAAGTGAAACAAATAAAGCTCAAGCCCAAGCTGAAGCTTCAGGGCAGTTAGAAAAAGAATCTAGAGCTTTAGAAATCAAAGAAAAACAATTAAACGTTCAACGTAGCGAAAAAGAAAATGAGTTACATTTGATACAGATGGAACGTGAGAATGATGTACATATTCAACGTCAAAAAGATGACGTGCGTCGTCAACAATCAGAAACAGATGCAACAATTAAGATAAAGCAAGCTGAAGCTGCTTATGAAGCACGACTTAAAGAAGGTAAAGCTGAAGCAGAAGTTATCAGAGAACAAGAGAAAGCCAAAGCTGACGGTTTAAGAGAAAGAGCGAATGCGCTTGCTGAGAATAAAGATGTTATGTTAGTTGAATTGATGATTAAAACAATGCCTGAGTTTGCTAGAGCGTTGGCTGAGCCATTATCTAATGTTGAAAATATTCGTATTTTAGATGGTGGAAATGGTGAAGGTGTCAATTCATTATCAAAAGGTATTATTGCCCAAATGGCTAACGCCGAAGAAGGTTTAAACCAAATGACCGGTTTTAATTTAACTAAGATGCTTGAAAATGTTTCAAATCAAAAGAAAACGTATGCTTTCGAACAAAATGAAGAAACAAATGATGATACGTCTTTAGAACAAAGAGAAAAGGGCAACGATGAAGTGTCTATTGAAGATACTCCAAATCAAATAAAAGATAACCGTAATGACGACAATAACCAAACAACAGAAAAATAAAAAATAACCTCAGTAAGCAAAAGTTATAAAACTTTTGTACTGAGGTAAATTAGAGATCCTACTTCATGAAGTTAGAGGGTCTCTTTTTTTAAATGTTGAAAATGTTTGGATTACGTTCGCCAAAACGTTGCACAATCAGTCTTATCATCGATATTGTATTGGATGATTTCTTTTAATAAGGCATAGTCAATATCTTGCTCCCATTTTATGCGAAATAAATTATTCGTCTGTGAGTAACCAGCGGCTTTTATTTTTTGAGTGAATTCAGCTAATGCCTTTGGTTCAGGTGCTACTGAGAAATGTGCTTTTGATTTACTAAACGCAATGATAAAAGTGCCGTGATCTGTGTACATTGGTTGGTTCCATTTTACTGTAGTTTCAAGGTTTGGAAATGTTTCTGAAATCCAATTGAAAATAGCTTCCATTTTCTCTTTGTGTGATGCATTATCAATAGACTCTAAAAAATCTTTGAATTCATTCATATTAAAACTCCATTCTTTTATTTATATGGAATATTGCTTTAATTACTTATTAGCTATCATAACAAATTCAATAGATATTATCCTCAGATATCATATTAAAAATAAGGAGTGAAGATATGAATTCAATAACATGATTTCATATCTTCACTCCCTTTAAATTCTATGTTAAAACACAAGTATTAAAAAAAGTCTAAAGACTATTACTTATGTCTCAGATATTAACAGTTAAAAGTTTTCAAGATTATGATGGCTTTACAGTATTTCTTTTTAAAAAATCAATAATTAAACCGACAATAACTAAAATGATAAATGGTAACAACCAACTTAATTGAATATCAGCTAACGGTAACTTTTGATATAACGCATTTAGCGATTTAAATAAGTTGAAATCATTTAGTATTTGTAGCACTGAGATAACGAGTGTCACAATAGTCGGTAAGATAAAAGCAAATCTCATTTCAAATGGAATGAAAATACTAACTAAAGAAATCAGTACCAATACAATCGATGTTGGATAAATAAATGTTAATAATGGAACAGCGATTTGTAAAATAAGTTCTAAACCTAGTGTTGAAACGATAAAACCAAGTAAAGAGAATACCAATACGAACTTTTTATAAGATATTTTAGGTAATTTTTTCATAGCAAATGCAGCACAGGCATTGACTAAGCCAATACATGTAGTTAAACATGCTAGGATAACAATAATACCGAATAATAAATTACCAATAGCTCCAAACACACGTAAAGAATTAAACGTTAAAATATCTGTACCATCTTTGAATCCAGGATGACTTGTTGTAGCTCCGACATAAGCAAGTGCAAAATAAATAACGAGCAGTAAAGCTGCTGATATTAAACCTGCTTTAATCACGTGCTTGACGAGTGTTTTTTGATTATCAACGCCATTTAATTTAAACATTTGGACGATAACTACGGAAAACGCAAGGGCGGCTACTAAATCCATCGTAAAGTATCCTTGTAGAATACCTGACACTAGTGGGGTTTGAGCATATTCACCACTTGCTTGCCCAATTGAACCTTCAGGGTTAATTATTACCAATATACATAAAAGCGCGATAATAATTATTAAAATTGGCGTTAAGTATTTACCTAAATTATCTATAATGCGGCTTGGATATAAAGCGATAATATAAACAATAAGGAAAAATATTAATGAAAACACAATCAAAGTGAATTGATTATGTACGGGTAATATATGATTGGTTCCAATTTCATAGGCAACGTTAGCAGCACGAGGAATACCGTATAATGCACCGATTGATAAATAAATACAGATTGCAAAGACCGTACCGAATACCGGATGGACTCTGTTACCGATGCTTTCTACGCCACCATTCATATAGGCAACTACAATAACTGTTAAGTAAGGTAGTAATATACCAGTAATAGCAAATCCAGTCATTGAAACCCACATATTTTCTTGAGCTGTGTAACCCAACATAGGTGGAAATATTAAATTTCCGGCGCCAAAGAAAAATGAGAATAACATTAGACCAGAAATTAGGATAAGTTTATTCATTTTTATGTACCTCAATTTCAAGGAGATTATCTTGCACAAAACACATGCTACTTTAACATAAATAATCAGTTTATTCAATGAAATGTCAGATAATTTTTAATATTTAAAGTATTGCAAGTAGGAAAAGTCATGAAATATTCAAAAGTTTTTAATTTGCTTAATGACTGTAATGGCAAGTTTGTAGCTTTAGTAGTCGAAAAAACATATTGAGTCAAATATGGAAAAATGGTATAGTAGATGCTATGTCACGCAAACGCTTTAACGCAATAAAGTTTTGTAAAATATAAAGGATGTAGAATTTATGAATAAACAATCACAGTGGAAATCCTCGACAGGGTTTATTTTAGCAAGTGCTGGTTCCGCGATAGGGCTAGGTGCCATGTGGAAGTTCCCGTATATGGCTGGGATATACGGCGGTGGCGCATTTTTATTAATGTTTTTAGTATTTACCATTTTCGTTGGATTGCCATTACTTATGATGGAATTTACAGTCGGAAAAATGGGTAAAACATACACGACTAAAATTTATGAAAAATTAACTAAAAAGAAATGGCTAAATATTATTGGATGGAATGGTAACTTAGCTGTATTTATATTATTTGGCTTTTACAGTGTTATAGGTGGTTGGATTATTATCTATATCTTGAATGTAGCTTTCCAAATATTGACTTTTAGCGATAGTACATTAGGAAGTATAAAGTTTGAGTCAATTATAGGAAATCCATGGTTAACGATAACGGGACAAGGTATTTTTATTCTATTAACAATGATTATTGTAATGATGGGTGTAGAAAAAGGGTTAGAAAAAGCTTCTAAATTTATGATGCCACTATTATTTATTTTTCTAATTATCATCGTAATTAAATCACTTTCGTTAGAAGGTTCGATTGAAGGTTTAAAATATATATTACAACCTAGATTAAAAGATATTTCTATGGAAGGTGTATTATTTGCGCTAGGGCAGTCATTTTTCACGTTATCTTTAGGAACGACAGGAATGATTACCTATGCGAGCTATGCTTCAAAAGAGATGACAATTAAGACATCTGCTGTTTCAATTGTAGGAATGAATATTTTGGTATCTATTTTAGCAGGCTTAGCGATATTCCCTGCTATTGCAGCTTTTGGATATAATCCTACTGAGGGACCTGGATTATTATTTAAAGTGTTACCGCAAGTATTTGATCAAATGGCCTATGGACAAGGGTTTTATTTTATCTTTTTAATTCTATTTTTATTTGCTGCACTGACATCATCGATTTCATTACTTGAGTTAAATGTTTCAAACTTTACTAAAAATGATAATTCAAAACGTAAAGCTATAGCAATTTATGCAAGTATTTTAGTATTTATCATTAGTATACCGGCCACTTTGTCATTTAGTAGCCTAAGTGGCATTCAATTTGGTGCTGGAACAATATTTGATAATATGGACTTTTTAGTATCAAATATTTTAATGCCATTAGGCGCATTAGGAACGACGCTTGTAGTTGGTCAATTATTAGATAAAAATGACTTAAAAACACATTTTGGAACAGATAGATTTAAATTATTTATGCCATGGTACTACTTAATTAAATTTATTTTACCAGTAGTTATTGTGTTGATATTCGTAGCTCAATTTATATAACTATGGAAAATCCCCGCTGCTTAACGCTCCAGGGATTTTTTATTGTGCGTCATTTAGTTGTAATCAGTTATTGACTAAAAATACTTTATTTAGTAAAATCTAATTAAATTATTTATTGAAAGTTTTTGTTGTTAATTATCGAGATGTTTTAACAATTGATTGGAAATTCTTTTGATAAATAAAATTTTTCTCAAATAATGTAAGCGCTTTCTTTCGGAAGGGGTGAGTGGTATGAAAGCATTGATAGGTAAATTTTTTGAACTAATACCGCGTTTTATTATTAATTTTTTCATCTAGTTTGTCCTTTGTAAATGAGTTGTGTTTTAAAATCATAAAAATAGAGGTGTTGGATATGGAGAAGAAACGAAATAAATATAGTATACGTAAATTTGCTGTCGGCGCTTCTTCCATTTTAATTGGTTCATTATTATTTTTGAATATAGGAACTGTACAAGCTGCTGAAGAAAATAAGCAAAATGAAGCGGGCACACAAGTAGAAAGTAGTGGGAATCATTTGGGAGATGATGAACATCAAAATTTAGTGAATGACAACACAAATACACCGGTTAATGATGATAAGACACAAATGAATGATGAAAAAGACAATCAAGCAACTCATACTAGCTTACATAAAGATCAACAAAACGCTGAAAATAAAGTTAACGATTCAAAAGGCAAAGTGAAAGAACAAGAAAAGACAGAAGTAGATCCAGAATTTAATGCGAGAGACAAAGAGAAAGAACAGGAAAAGACAGAAGTAGATCCAGAATTTAATGCGAAAGACAAAGAGAAAGAACAGGAAAAGACAGAAGTAGATCCAGAA
>ERZ1023255.46-NODE-46-length-32716-cov-16.098221_pt1 | contig 32716 bp, 24 predicted proteins | sample MGYA00380459_ERZ1023255 | MGnify/ENA primary metagenome ERZ1023255 (study PRJEB33173, sample SAMEA4830368) | metagenome | study: EMG produced TPA metagenomics assembly of the PRJEB25223 data set... | reverse complement strand
GTACAAACTTTATTGATGTATTAAAAGCATTTAATGAAGATGAAGAAACTAAAGCTGTTGTTATGATTGGCGAAATCGGGGGTACTGCAGAAGAAGAAGCTGCAGAGTGGATTAAAGCTAACATGACTAAACCTGTGGTAGGTTTCGTTGGTGGCCAAACAGCTCCTCCAGGTAAGCGTATGGGTCATGCTGGCGCTATTATCTCAGGCGGTAAAGGTACTGCAGAAGAAAAAATTAAAACACTTAATAGCTGTGGCGTGAAAACAGCAGATACACCTTCTGAAATTGGTACGACATTGATAGATGCTGCAAAAGAAGCAGGTATATACGAACAATTATTGACTGTTAAATAATTGTTTCTTCCATAATGCGCACAAATTCCGATAATATGTCGGAGTTTGTGCTTTTTTAGGTTGCGTTTCTACCATATTAATAGTTCAATAATATATCATTAAAAATTGCGTTCAATTTTAATATAAGGTAGTTTTTACACTTGGTACTATTTATACTGTTATATTATGCGTCGCTTATATGAGCGAACTCGTTCAATTACAAGAATTACTCTTTAAAGTTATATTACATTTCATAAAAAATGATTCTATAATGTAAAATAAAACCAATAGAAATTCCTTTATAATATACATATAAAGGAGCTCGATACATGAAAGAACAACTTTACTTAAAACTGAGATTTTCAGGGTTAACCACACGTCATTTGCACCGATTATTTGAATTTGCACCGTCATTTATACATGATAGTGAAATAGAACAAAAATACACCCTCAAAAGTTTTTTAACAAAGTCAGCAATTAAAAGAAAACGTACGATTTATGACAACTTTTTAAATTTAGAGCTTAAGCATATTTTCAAATTGCTTAAACAATGGCATATTAGTTATGTGACTATTGATTCTAATACTTATCCTAAATTATTGCGTGAAATACATGATCCACCATTTATCCTTTTTTATAAAGGTCATCCTTCTTTAATGCAATCTACACAAACACTTGCTATTATCGGTTCGAGACAAGCTACTAAGTATACTCAAATAACACTAGAAACATTCTTCCCCGATTTTAAAAAAGAAAATTTAATTATCATATCTGGTTTAGCTAAAGGTGCTGATAGAATGGCTCATGAACAAACGCTGAAATATAATATGGGAGCGATTGCTGTGTTAGGTTTTGGTCATAAATATCACTATCCTAAAGAAACTAAAGCTATTCGAAAGCAAATAGAGGCTAAAGGTATAGTAATTAGTGAGTATTTACCGACAGAAGGTCCTCAGAAACATTATTTTCCAGAGCGAAATAGAATTATTAGCGGCCTTGCAAAAGGTGTTTTTATTACAGAATCAACTTTGAATAGTGGTACCAATATAACGTTAGATTGCGCATTGGAGCAAAATAGAGAAGTGTATGTATTACCTGGATCTATATACAATCCTATGGTCCAAGGAAATTTAATGAATGCCCAAGAAGGCGCAAAAATTGTTGTGAAAGTATGTGACATTTTAGAAGATTATAATTAATCAATGTAAATTTTAGGTATTATGAAATTTTAAATAGTTAGTAATATAGTTTCATAGAAAACATATGTAAAACTAATGACAATTATAAATTTTGACCACAATAATACGTTGATTTAATACACACCAAAATTAAAAACATTGACAAAAACAAAATACACCGTTTATCATTTATCTTTGTAATTAGAAAATGCAAGGGGGTAACTACTTTGGCAGAAAATTTAGTCATAGTTGAATCGCCTGCAAAAGCTAAAACTATTGAAAAATATTTAGGGAAAAAATACAAAGTTATCGCATCAATGGGGCATGTTCGAGATTTGCCTCGTAGTCAAATGGGCGTAGATGCAGAAAATGATTATGAACCCAAATATATTACAATACGCGGCAAAGGGCCTGTAGTTAAAGAATTAAAGAAACATGCTAAGAAAGCCAAAAAAGTTTTCCTAGCGAGTGACCCGGACCGTGAAGGTGAAGCTATTGCTTGGCATTTAGCAAATATATTAAATTTAGAAGATTCAAAAGAAAATAGAGTAGTGTTTAATGAAATAACAAAAGATGCAGTGAAAGATAGCTTTAAACATCCAAGAGGTATAGAGATGGAGCTTGTGGATGCACAACAAGCTCGCCGTATATTAGACCGTTTGGTAGGCTATAATATTTCACCGGTACTTTGGAAAAAAGTGAAAAAAGGGCTGTCAGCCGGCCGCGTACAATCAGTGGCACTAAGACTTGTCATTGATCGAGAAAATGAAATAAGAAACTTTAAACCAGAAGAATACTGGAAAATTGAAGGCGAATTTAGATATAAAAAATCTAAATTTACAGCTAAATTTTTACATTTAAAAAACAAACCATACAAGTTAACAAATAAAGATGACGTTGAAAAAGTGACAACACAGTTGGACGGAGATCAATTCGAAGTAACGAAAGTAACGAAGAAAGAAAAAACACGTTACCCTGCAAACCCATTTACAACTTCAACGTTGCAACAAGAAGCTGCGCGTAAGTTGAACTTTAAAGCGCGTAAAACAATGATGTTAGCACAACAATTATACGAAGGTATTGACTTGAAAAAACAAGGTACGGTTGGTTTAATTACCTATATGCGTACTGATTCAACGAGAATATCCGATCAAGCTAAGGCAGAAGCTAAAAACTATATTGAAGAAACTTATGGTCAAAACTATACATCAAATCGCAAAGCAAAAGGTCAAGGAGCTCAAGATGCTCACGAAGCAATCAGACCTTCAAGCACTTTACGTACACCAAATGAAATGAAACAATTTTTAACTAGAGATCAACATAGACTTTATAAATTAATTTGGGAACGTTTTGTAGCTAGTCAAATGGCACCAGCAATCTTAGATACAGTTGCCATGGATATAACGCAAAATGATATAAAATTCCGTGCAAATGGTCAAACAATCAAATTTAAAGGTTTTATGACATTATATGTTGAAGCAAAAGATGATAATGATGATGGTAAAGATAATAAATTGCCGAATATTGAAGAAGGTGAAATGGTTACAGCTACAAATATTGAACCATCACAACATTTCACACAGCCACCACCACGTTATACTGAAGCTCGTCTAGTTAAAACAATGGAAGAGTTGAAGATTGGGAGACCTTCTACGTATGCACCAACTATTGATACAATACAAAAAAGAAATTATGTAAAAAATGAAAGTAAACGGTTTGTGCCAACAGAATTAGGTGAAATCGTACACGAACAAGTAAAAGATTACTTCCCAGAAATCATAGATGTTGATTTCACTGTGAATATGGAAACATTACTAGATAAAGTGGCAGACGGTGAAATTCCATGGAAAAAGGTAATAAGAGACTTTTACAGTAGTTTCAGCCAAGATGTTGAACGTGCTGAAGAAGAAATGGAAAAAATTGAAATTAAAGATGAACCTGCTGGTGAAGACTGTGAAGTATGTGGTTCACCAATGGTCATTAAAATGGGACGTTATGGTAAATTTATGGCGTGCTCAAATTTCCCAGATTGTCGTAATACAAAAGCCATTGTTAAAACAATTGGGGTAACTTGCCCAAAATGTAAAGAAGGCGACGTCGTAGAGCGTAAATCGAAGAAAAATCGTGTGTTCTATGGTTGTTCGAAATATCCAGAATGTGATTTTGTTACATGGGATAAACCAATAGGTCGAGACTGTCCAAAATGTGAACAATATCTTGTTGAGAAAAAACAAGGGCGTAAGAGCCAAGTTGTATGTTCTAATTGTGATTACAAAGAAGAAGAACAGAAATAAATAATGAAATATCGCTTGTTGTTTTAAATAATTATATATGAACGATAGTAGCAACTTACGACATATATTTATAATTTAGAGGATATATTTATAAATATGATAGAATGTCTAAGTTGCTATTTTATAAGTAGGAGGTAAATAAATGACTCAAGTAGTAAACGTCGTAGGTGCTGGGCTTGCTGGTTCAGAAGCTGCATATCAATTGGCACAACGAGGTATAAAAGTCAATCTTATTGAGATGAGACCAGTTAAGCAAACGCCTGCACATCACACCGATAAGTTTGCTGAATTAGTGTGTTCTAACTCATTAAGAGGTAATGCGTTAACAAATGCAGTAGGTGTACTTAAAGAAGAAATGAGACGTTTGGATTCATTGATTATTCGTGCTGCAGATAAAGCAAGAGTACCAGCAGGAGGTGCTTTAGCGGTTGATCGTCATGATTTTGCAGGTTATGTTACTGAAACATTAAAAGAACATCCAAATATAACAGTATTAAATGAAGAAATTAATAGCATTCCAGAAGGGTATACTATTATTGCTACTGGACCTTTAACAACAGATAAATTGGCAAATGAAATTGTCGAAGCCACTGGTAAAGATCAATTATATTTTTATGATGCAGCGGCGCCTATCGTTGAAAAAGATAGTATAGATTTAGACAAAGCGTATCTAAAATCACGTTATGACAAAGGTGAAGCAGCCTATTTAAATTGTCCTATGACTGAAGAAGAGTTTAATACATTTTATGATGCTTTAATGGAAGCAGAAGTTGCTCCAGTCAATGAATTTGAAAAAGAAAAATACTTTGAAGGTTGTATGCCGTTTGAAGTTATGGCGGAGCGCGGTAGAAAGACTTTACTATTTGGGCCAATGAAGCCAGTAGGGCTTGAAGACCCTAAGACCGGAAAAAGACCATATGCTGTGGTTCAATTGCGTCAAGATGATGCGGCAGGCACATTATATAACATTGTAGGATTCCAAACACATTTAAAATGGGGCGCACAAAAAGAAGTTATTCGTCTTATACCTGGCTTAGAGAATGTTGAAATTGTAAGATATGGCGTGATGCATCGTAATACCTTTATTAATTCCCCTGATGTTTTAACAGAAACGTATGAACTAAAGGGAAGAGAAGAACTATACTTTGCAGGTCAAATGACAGGTGTAGAAGGTTATGTAGAAAGCGCTGCGAGTGGTCTTGTAGCCGGCATAAATGTTGCACATAAAATACAAAATAAAGGTGAGGTCATTTTCCCGAGAGAAACAATGATTGGAAGTATGGCATATTATATTTCACATGCTAAAAATGAAAAGAACTTCCAACCGATGAATGCTAATTTTGGACTTTTACCTACTTTAGAAAATAGAATTAAAGATAAAAAATTACGTTATGAAACATTAGCAAACCGTGCATTAGACTACTTAGATAACTATAAAAAAACACTTTAAAAATATCTCATTTAACAAACAACTCCGAAAATTTTGAAAGCTTTACTCAATTTAATAGTTTTTTTTCGCAGACTCCTCTTTCAATATGCTACAATTCATATTGATGGAGGGGTTTTTAATGGAAAAAATCCAACAAGCATATTTATATATGTTGAAAGTGGAGAAACAATTTTCAGAGCATACATTGAAATCATACCACGATGATTTAGAACAATTTAATGATTTCTTATCACAGGAACATTTGTTATTAGCTACATTTGAATATAAAGATGCTAGAAACTATTTAAGTTACTTATATTCAAAAAACTTGAAAAGAACCTCAGTTTCTCGTAAAATTTCTACGCTGAGAAGTTTTTACGAATACTGGATGACACAAGATGAACAAGTAGTTAACCCATTCGTACAATTAGTACATCCCAAGAAAGAACAATATTTACCTCACTTTTTTTATGAAGAGGAAATGAAAGCCTTATTTGATACTGTTGAAAGTGATACTAAGAAAGGTTTGAGAGACAGAGTGATCTTAGAATTACTTTATGCAACTGGAATTAGGGTTTCTGAATTGGTTAATATAAAAGAACAAGATGTAGATATGTATGCACCAGGAGTCAAAGTATTGGGTAAAGGTGGTAAAGAACGTTTTATACCTTTTGGTGAATTTTGCAAGCAAAGTATTGAACGTTACTTAATACAATTCAAACCTAAAACAAATAGCGATCATACGTATTTATTAGTCAACATGAACGGAGAACCCATTACAGAACGTGGCGTACGTTATGTACTAAATGATGTTGTAAAACGTACCGCAGGCGTGACTGAAATTCATCCTCACAAACTAAGGCACACGTTTGCAACGCACATGTTAAACCAAGGCGCTGATTTACGAACAGTGCAGTCTTTATTAGGGCATGTTAACTTGTCTACAACAGGGAGATATACACACGTGACAAATGAACAATTAAGAAAAGTTTATTTAAATGCACATCCACGTGCAAAAAAGGAGAATTAGTTTATGAGTACATCAATCCATGCAACAACTATTTTTGCAGTTCAGCATAATGGTCATTCAGCAATGGCTGGTGATGGTCAAGTTACACTTGGCGAGCAAGTTATTATGAAGCAAACAGCTAGAAAAGTAAGACGTTTGTATAATGATAAAGTTTTGGCAGGTTTTGCCGGAAGTGTAGCTGATGCCTTCACTTTATTTGAAAAATTTGAAACAAAATTACAACAATTTAGCGGTAACTTGGAAAGAGCTGCGGTAGAATTGGCTCAAGAATGGCGTGGAGATAAACAACTTAGACAATTAGAAGCTATGCTTATAGTTATGGATGAAACTTCAATACTTGTAGTTAGTGGTACTGGTGAAGTTATTGCTCCAGATGATAATTTAATCGCTATAGGCTCTGGCGGTAACTACGCATTAAGTGCAGGTAGGGCATTAAAGAGTAACGCAACCCATTTAACAGCGAGTGAAATGGCGTATGAAAGTTTAAAAGTTGCTTCAGATATTTGTGTATTTACAAATGATCAAATCATCGTAGAAGAATTGTAAATAATAAAAATGAAGATTTAATTGTTTGCAATGTAAAATTGCTTAAGATTAAGATATAGTTGAAATAGTGAAAATTTTCCATAATTAGCTATTAATATGTTTCAGAGATAAAAAATGATTATAACGGAGGTAACTTGTCTAATGGAGACGAATGGTATTAAATTAACACCTAAAGATATTGTTACAAAACTTAATGAATATATAGTCGGACAAGATGATGCAAAACGTAAAGTTGCGATAGCTTTAAGAAATCGATATAGAAGAAGTCTTTTGACTGAAGAAGAAAAACAAGAGGTCGCTCCGAAAAATATATTGATGATTGGACCAACAGGTGTTGGTAAAACGGAAATCGCTAGACGCATGGCAAAAGTAGTAGGTGCGCCATTTATTAAAGTAGAAGCTACGAAGTTTACGGAAGTTGGTTATGTAGGTCGAGATGTAGAAAGTATGGTACGTGACCTCGTCGATATTGCGGTCAGATTAGTAAAAGAGCAGAAAAAAACATTAGTACATGATGAAGCGCAAAATAAAGCCAATGAAAAGTTAGTTAAATTATTAGTGCCTAGCATGAAGAAAAAGGCAACGACAAATAATAATAACAACCCATTAGAGTCACTTTTTGGAGGTTCGATGCCTAATTTCGGTCAAAATAATGACGAAGAGGAAGAAGCACCTACTGAAGAAGTTAAAACAAAGCGTTCAGAAATTAAACAGCAATTACTGGATGGTAAGTTAGAAGAAGAAAAAGTTAGATTGAAGGTTGAGCAAGACCCTGCTGCAATGGGTATGTTAGGTACGAATCAAAATCAACAAATGCAAGATATGATGAATCAATTAATGCCTAAGAAAAAAGTTGAACGAGAAGTGCCTGTTAAAACGGCGCGCAAGATTTTGACAGATGAATTTGCCGACGAGTTAATCGATCAAGAAACAGCAAATCAAGAAGCGATTGAATTGGCGGAACAAATGGGTATTATCTTTATCGATGAAATTGATAAAGTAGCCACAAATAATCAAAGTTCAGGTCAAGATGTTTCACGACAAGGTGTACAAAGAGATATTTTACCAATTCTTGAAGGTAGCATGGTTCAAACGAAGTATGGTACTGTTAATACTGAACATATGCTATTTATTGGTGCAGGAGCATTCCACGTGTCTAAACCAAGTGATTTAATTCCAGAGTTACAAGGTCGTTTTCCAATTCGTGTTGAATTAGAAAGTTTATCAGTGGGAGATTTCGTTAGAATCTTGACTGAACCTAAATTATCACTTATCAAACAATATGAAGCGTTACTTCAAACTGAGCAAGTAACAGTCAACTTTACTGATGATGCAATTAAACGATTAGCAGAGATAGCCTTCCAGGTAAATCAAGATACTGATAACATTGGTGCACGTCGATTGCATACAATACTTGAAAAAATGTTGGAAGATTTATCTTTTGAAGCACCAAGTATGCCTAATGCAGTGGTAGATATTACACCACAATACGTAGACGATAAGTTGAAAACAATTTCAACAAATAAAGATTTAAGTGCATTTATTTTATAATATAAATAAAAAGGAGAAGGAATATGAGCTTATTATCGAAAACTAGAGAATTAAATACGCTTTTACAAAAACATAAAGGTATTGCTGTAGATTTTAAAGATGTAGCACAAACGATAAGTAGTGTAACGGTTACTAATGTATTTATAGTTTCAAGAAAAGGTAAAATTTTAGGATCAAGTTTAAACGAGCTGTTAAAAAATGAACGTATTATCCAAATGTTAGAAAGTAGACATATCCCTGTAGAATATACAGATCAGTTGATGGATGTTAAAGAAACACAATCTAATATCGACATTGATAATGTGTTAACTGTATTCCCGCCAGAAAACAAAGATTTATTTGGCGATAGCAAAACAACAATTTTTCCAATTTTAGGCGGTGGCGAAAGACTAGGTACGTTAGTACTTGGACGTGTAACTGACGATTTCTCAGAAAACGATCTAGTTTTAGGCGAATATGCAGCTACAGTCATCGGTATGGAAATTTTACGTGAAAAACACAACGAAGTAGAAAAAGAAGCTAGAGATAAAGCTGCGATAAGCATGGCAATCAATTCACTATCATATTCAGAAAGCGAAGCGATTGAACACATTTTTGAAGAATTAGGCGGCAAAGAAGGTCTTTTAATCGCTTCTAAAGTGGCAGATCGAGTTGGTATTACACGTTCAGTGATTGTTAATGCACTACGTAAACTTGAAAGTGCTGGCGTAATAGAATCACGTTCACTAGGAATGAAAGGTACTTTCATCAAAGTTAAAAAAGAAAAATTCTTGGATGAATTAGACCGTATTAAATAATTTATATGAGTAATAAATATATAAAACAAATTTAAATATTTTGATTTTATAACATAAAAGTTTGTGCAAATCATTAAAGCTAATCATGAAAGAATAATGTGTTTTTATAGCACTATTTAAATACAATCAAACATTTACAATACTAATTAAGAGGCTGAAACAGATCATGATGTTTGAGCCTCTTAAATGTTTAAAATAGTAGTTTGAAAGTGTTGATTTATAGTAATGTATATGTTATATTTATTGACGGCTATGAAGCCAATACGCACATAAAAAGTGAAAGTATAAAGGGTGCGACATACTAAATGTTGTGTTTATATGAGCTTTTTATGGAGGTAGAAAACCAATAGGAGGAATTTTATTATGGCAGTAATTTCAATGAAACAATTGCTAGAAGCAGGTGTTCACTTCGGTCACCAAACACGCCGTTGGAACCCAAAAATGAAAAGATATATCTTCACTGAAAGAAACGGTATTTACATTATCGATTTACAAAAAACAGTGAAAAAAGTAGAAGAAGCTTATAACTTCATTAAACAAGTATCAGAAGATGGCGGAAAAGTTTTATTTGTTGGTACTAAAAAACAAGCACAAGATTCAGTTAAATCTGAAGCAGAACGTGCTGGTCAATATTACGTAAACCAAAGATGGTTAGGCGGCATCTTGACTAACTATAAAACAATTTCTAAACGTATCAAACGTATCTCTGAAATTGAAAAAATGGAAGAAGATGGCTTATTCGAAGTATTACCTAAAAAAGAAGTTGTAGAACTTAAAAAAGAATATGACCGTTTAATTAAATTCTTAGGCGGAATTCGTGATATGAAATCTATGCCTCAAGCATTATTTGTAGTTGACCCTCGTAAAGAGCGCAACGCAATCGCTGAAGCACGTAAATTACACATCCCAATCGTTGGTATTGTAGACACTAACTGTGATCCAGATGAAATTGATTACGTTATCCCTGCAAACGATGATGCTATCCGTGCAGTTAAATTATTAACTGGTAAAATGGCAGATGCAATCTTAGAAGGTCAACAAGGTGTATCAAATGAAGAAGTAGCAGCTGAACAAAACATTGATTTAAACGAATCAACTGAAGCTACTGAAGCAGAAACAACTGAAGAAAACACTTCTGTTGAATCAAACTAAGAATAATGTAAAATGGGTGATAAGATATTTAAGCTTATCACCTTTTTTTAAAATAAATACAATAAAATTCATTAAATAATGGAGGAATATGAAATGGCAATTTCAGCTAAACTTGTAAAAGAATTACGTGAAAAAACTGGCGCTGGCATGATGGATTGTAAAAAAGCGTTAACAGAAACTGATGGTGACATCGATAAAGCAGTAGACTTCTTACGTGAAAAAGGTATTGCTAAAGCTGCTAAAAAATCTGACCGTATTGCGGCAGAAGGTTTAGTACACGTTGAAGCAAGAGGGAACGAAGCAGCAATTGTAGAAATTAATTCAGAAACTGACTTCGTAGCTCGTAACGAAGGTTTCCAACAATTAGTGAAAGAAATTGCTATCCAAGTATTGGATACAAAAGCTGAATCAGTAGAAGCTTTATTAGAAACTGAATTATCAGATGGTAAATCAGTTGACCAACGTGTTAAAGAAGCGATTTCTACAATCGGTGAAAAATTAAGTATCCGTCGTTTTGCTATCAGAACAAAAACTGATAACGATTCATTTGGTGCTTACTTACACATGGGCGGACGCATCGGTGTATTAACGGTAGTTGAAGGTTCAACTGACGAAGAAGCTGCTAAAGATGTAGCTATGCACATTGCTGCAATTAACCCTAAATATGTTTCATCAGAACAAGTAAGTGAAGATGAAATTAATCACGAAAGAGAAGTATTAAAACAACAAGCTTTAAATGAAGGTAAACCTGAGAAAATTGTTGAAAAAATGGTAGAAGGCCGTTTACGTAAATATTTACAAGAAATTTGTGCGGTTGACCAAAACTTTGTAAAAGATCCTGATCAAACAGTTGAAGCTTTCTTAAAATCTAAAGGTGGTAAACTTGTAGACTTCGTACGTTATGAAGTAGGCGAAGGTATGGAAAAACGTGAAGAAAACTTTGCTGACGAAGTTAAAGGACAAATGAAATAATTTTTCATAGTTAGAACAAGAAAGAAGACACCTTTTGTGCTCCGTATGAAAGATTCACTTTTGTATTGGAAGACCTATTGTGTCTTCTTTACTTGTATAATTACATATTTTACAATAGAGAGGATAAGACAATGGCTCAAACTTCTAAATACGAACGTGTTGTATTAAAATTAAGTGGCGAAGCACTAGCAGGTGACGACGGGTTTGGAATTAACCCAATTATTATTAAAAGTGTTGCAAAACAAGTAGCTGAAGTAGCAAAAATGGATTGTGAAATTGCTGTTATCGTTGGTGGAGGCAATATTTGGAGAGGTAAAACTGGTAGTGATTTAGGCATGGACCGTGGTACTGCTGATTACATGGGTATGTTAGCTACGGTTATGAATGCATTAGCTTTACAAGATAGCCTTGAACAATTAGAGTGCGATACACGTGTCTTAACTTCAATTGAAATGAAACAAGTTGCAGAACCGTATATCCGTCGTCGTGCAATTAGACATTTAGAGAAGAAACGTGTTGTAATATTTGCAGCTGGTATAGGGAATCCTTATTTCTCTACTGATACTACAGCAGCATTGCGTGCGGCTGAAGTTGAAGCTGATGTTATCTTAATGGGTAAAAACAATGTTGATGGTGTATACTCTGCTGATCCAAAAGTAGATCAAAATGCAATTAAGTATGAACATTTAACACATATTCAAATGTTACAAGAAGGTTTACAAGTCATGGATTCAACGGCTTCATCATTCTGTATGGATAATAATATCCCATTGAATGTATTTTCTATAACAGAAGAAGGCAATATTAAACGTGCTGTTATGGGTGAAAAAATAGGAACGTTAATTACAAAATAATTTAGAGGTGTATGACTATGAGTGACATTATTAATGACACGAAATCAAAAATGCAAAAATCTGTAGATAATCTTTCTAGAGAATTAGCTAATATCAGTGCAGGTAGAGCTAACTCAAATTTATTAAATGGTGTAACTGTTGACTACTATGGTGCACCGACACCTGTACAACAACTTGCAAGCATCAGTGTACCAGAAGCGCGTTTATTAGTAATTGCGCCATACGATAAATCATCTGTAGGTAACATTGAAAAAGCGATTAATGCTGCTAACTTAGGCGTTAATCCTTCAAGTGATGGCGAAGTGATTCGTATAAGTGTGCCTGCTTTAACAGAAGAGCGTCGTAAAGACTTAGTTAAAGAAGTTAAGAAAATCGGCGAAGATGCTAAAGTGGCTGTTAGAAACGTACGTCGTGATGCTAATGATGAACTTAAAAAACAACAAAAAAATGCTGACATCACTGAAGATGATTTGAAATCACAAACAGCAGATGTACAAAAGCTAACTGACGATTCAATTAAAGAAATCGATAAATTGTTAGAAGAAAAAGAACAAGATATTATGTCAGTATAAACATGGTAATGAATGATAAGACTTGGCTTCAATTCTGTTGTTTCAATTAATCAACGGGGTTCAAAAATCAGAAGTCTATCATATTTTATCTGAACTGTATCAAATCAGACTTTGGTACAGTTTTTTTATTTGTTTATTCAATGCGTCTATCTAGTATGATAAAATGGTAGATAATTGCATCTAGAACCTATTATAATAAACATAGATGATCACGCTCGGAGGAAATACCATGTTTAAAAAGTTAAATAAGAAAAAAAATCAGCCTAACCAATCCGATTTCGAATTGGATTTACATAATATACCTGAACATGTTGCAATCATAATGGATGGTAATGGTCGTTGGGCGAAACAAAGGAAATTGCCTAGAATTAAAGGTCATTACCAAGGTACACAAACCGTAAAAAACATCACTAAAGTAGCTAGTGATCTGGGAATAAAATACTTAACATTATATGCATTCTCTACAGAAAATTGGTCAAGGCCGGAAAATGAAGTTAATTATATTATGAGTTTACCAGGCACATTTTTAAAAACTTTTCTACCGGAATTGATAGAGAATAATGTGAAAGTAGAAACGATTGGCTTTTTGGAACATTTGCCAAATTCTACACTCAACGCAATAGCTAAAGCGAAAGAAGATACTAAGGACAACACAGGCTTAAAATTAATCTTTGCTATGAACTATGGTGGACGTGCCGAAATTGTAAACAGTGTGAAAAAAATCTATGATCAATTAACTGCTAAAGGTTTATCGAGTGATGAAATCACTGAACAAATGATTGATGAGCATTTGATGACTCATGCATATCCTGACCCAGATCTTTTGATAAGAACTTCAGGAGAACAAAGAATTAGTAATTTCCTTATCTGGCAAGTATCGTATAGTGAATTTATTTTCAACGAAAAATTATGGCCGGACTTTGATAAGGAAGAATTAATAAATTGTATTAAAATTTATCAATCACGCCAACGTCGCTTTGGTGGGTTATAAATAGTTAGGAGATTAGTATGAAAGTTAGAACTTTAACCGCAATCATAGCACTTATCATTTTTCTCCCTGTATTACTAAAGGGCGGCTTTATTCTAATGCTATTTTCATATTTATTAGCATTTATAGCTCTAAAAGAATTGCTTAATATGAATATGATTAAGTTCTTATCTATACCAGGTATAATAAGTGCATTAGGTATTTTAATTATTATGTTGCCTCAAGAAGCAGGCGACTGGGTTAATAATTTCCAATTAAAATCGTTAATAGCTATGAGTTTTATTTTATTAAGTTATACCGTGCTTTCTAAGAATAGATTTAGCTTTATGGATGCAGCTTTCTGTCTTATGTCTATCGCATATGTTGGTATTGGTTTTATGTATTTATATGAAACTCGTTCAGAAGGCTTGCATTACATCTTGTTCGCATTTTTAGTTGTGTGGTTAACAGATACGGGCGCTTATATTTTTGGTAGATTGATGGGCAAACATAAGTTGTGGCCAGTTATCAGCCCTAATAAAACAATAGAAGGTTTTATTGGCGGATTAATTTGTAGTATAATTGTCCCACTTGTAATGATGCTATTTGTTGATTTTAATATAGCTACCTGGCTATTAATCATAGTTACAATTATTTTAAGTATGTTCGGACAGCTAGGTGATCTTGTTGAATCAGGTTTTAAACGCCATTTTGGTGTTAAAGATTCAGGTAGAATTTTACCGGGCCACGGTGGTATTTTAGATAGATTTGATAGTTTTATGTTTGTATTGCCATTGTTGAATATATTATTAATTCAAAGCTAAACATAGTTGTTCTTAAAATTTTATAAATTATAAACATGGAGTTAATGAATTGGAGTAACTGCGCTAAGCATACAGTTAATATGATTCTTAACTCCTTTAATAAATCTAAAGAATTTAACTCAATACTACGTTTTGCTATTACGAGAGATGCAAGTTGAATTAGGCCACTGTTATTATATAATCAAAACATCTTAGAGATTAAATAAACTAAATTATTAGCTGATACCTTTTTACATAAAAAATGGCCACAATAATATATAATAGTAACGTGTTTCAGTTAGCATTATTGTGTTATAATTTTATAATCTGAAGTACGAATAACAAACTTTAAAGTAAAGCGCTTGTTTTATTAAAGTTAAACGTAGTTAATTTATTAAGAATATATGAGGTGTATCAAATTGAGTTTTCTAGTAACAATTATTTCTTTTATAATCGTCTTTGGTATCCTCGTAACCGTGCATGAGTATGGGCATATGTTTTTTGCCAAACGGGCAGGGATTATGTGTCCAGAATTCGCAATTGGTATGGGACCGAAAATTTTTAGTTTTAGAAAAAATGAAACGTTATATACAATACGACTATTACCTGTAGGTGGTTATGTTCGTATGGCGGGCGACGGTTTAGAAGAGCCCCCTGTTCAACCAGGAATGCACGTAAAAATTAAATTAAATGATAAAGAAGAAATTACACATATCATTTTAGATGACCAACACAAATTCCAACAAATTGAAGCTATGGAAGTAAAACAATGTGATTTTAAAAATGGCTTATTTGTGGAAGGTGTGACTGCCTATGATGATGAACGTCATCGTTTCCCTATTGCAGAAAAATCATATTTTGTAGAAAATGGTAGTTTAATTCAAATTGCACCTAGAGACAGACAATTCACATATAAAAAGCCTTATCAAAAATTCTTAACGTTATTTGCTGGACCATTGTTTAATTTCTTACTTACATTAGTCTTATTTATCGGTTTAGCTTATTATCAAGGTACACCGACGAATTCAGTTGATGAAGTAGCGAAAGATACGCCGGCAGCTCAAGCTGGACTTAAATCTGGTGACACAATTGTGAAATTAGATGATAAAAAAATCGAAGACAAAAGTGATATCGATAAATTTGTTGAACAGAATAAAGACAAAAAAGCAAAAATGACAGTAGAACGTGATGGTAAAACCCATACGATGGATATAAAGCCTAAAAAAGTAGAACAAAAAGTTACTAAAAATAAGAGTCAAACAAGATATTTATTTGGCTATACTCCTACCACAGAACACACTTTATTTAAACCAATCGTTGCTGGTATTGACCGCACACTAGAAGCTGGAAAGCTTATTTTCTCTGCAATTGTCGGGATGATTGCTAGTATTTTCACAGGGAACTTCTCTTTTGATATGTTAAATGGACCTGTTGGTATCTATCATTCAGTCGATTCTGTGGTTAAAACTGGTATAATAAACTTAATTTCTTGGACGGCATTATTAAGTGTCAACTTAGGATTAATGAATTTATTACCTGTACCTGCTTTAGACGGTGGTCGCATACTATTTGTCTTTTACGAAGCAATATTTAGAAAACCTGTAAATAAAAAAGCAGAAACAACGATTATTGCAATTGGTGCAGTATTTGTATTAATCGTAATGGTCTTAGTGACTTGGAACGATATACAACGTTATTTCTTATAAAGAGGGAGAGAAGTATATAAATGAAACAGTCTAAAGTATTTATACCAACTATGAAAGAAGTACCAGCCGGTGCTGAAGCATTAAGCCATCGTTTGTTATTGAAAGCAGGTTTAATCAAACAAAGTACAAGTGGCATATATAGTTATTTACCGCTCGCAGCTAGAGTATTGAATAATATAGAGGCGATTGTCCGTGAAGAAATGGAACGTATTGATGCAGTGGAAATCTTAATGCCAGCACTGCAACAAGCAGAATTGTGGGAAGAATCTGGCCGTTGGAGCGCATATGGGCCGGAACTCATGCGTTTACAAGATCGTAATGGCCGTGAATTTGCCCTTGGACCAACTCACGAAGAAGTAGTTACTTCTTTAGTAAGAGATGAATTAAAATCTTATAAACAATTACCTTTGACATTGTTCCAAATTCAATCTAAATATAGAGACGAAAAACGACCACGTTTTGGATTGTTACGTGGCAGAGAATTTATTATGAAAGATGCTTATTCTTTCCATGCTGATGAAGAATCTTTAGATGCCTCATATCAAGATATGTACAATGCATATGGTCGTATTTTTAAACGAGTTGGTATTAATGCGAGACCCGTAGTTGCTGATTCTGGTGCAATTGGTGGTAGTCATACGCATGAATTTATGGCATTAAGTGAAATTGGTGAAGATACGATTGTCTTTAGCGACCAAAGTGATTATGCTGCAAATATTGAAAAGGCAGAAGTTATTTATCAACCAAATGAAAAGCATGATGAGATTAAACCATTAACTAAAATAGAAACACCTAATGTGCATACTGCACAAGAGTTAGCGACATTCCTTGAAAAGCCATTGGATGAAATTACGAAATCAATGATATTTAAAGTAGACGGTGAATTCATTATGGTCTTAGTACGTGGCCATCATGAAATCAATGATATTAAATTAAAAGCGTACTTTGCTACTGATAGCATTGAATTAGCAACTGAAGATGAAATTGTTAATTTACTTGGAGCGAAACCCGGTTCTTTAGGTCCGATTTTCGATAAAGATATTAAGATTTATGCTGATAATTACATTCAAGACTTAAATAATATCGTTGTTGGTGCAAATGAAGATGGCTACCATTTATTAAATGCAAATGTAGGTCGCGATTTTGAAGTTACAGAATATGGCGATTTCAGATTTATATTAGAAGGTGAGCCACTAGTAGATGGTTCAGGTTCAGCACACTTTGCCGAAGGTATTGAAGTAGGACAAGTATTTAAATTAGGCACAAAATATTCAGAAAGTATGAATGCTACTTTCCTTGATAATCAAGGTAAAGCTAAACCACTATTAATGGGTTGTTATGGTATTGGTGTTTCTAGAACATTAAGCGCGATCGTTGAACAAAATAATGATGAAAATGGTATTATTTGGCCGAAGTCAGTTACACCATTTGATTTACATTTAATAACAATAAATCCTAAAAAAGATGATCAACGTGAATTAGCAGATCAACTCTATACACAGTTAAAAGAGCAATTTGATGTGTTATATGATGATCGTAAAGAACGTGCGGGTGTGAAATTTAATGATGCAGATTTAATTGGCTTACCAATACGAGTAGTTGTTGGTAAAAATGCTGCTGAAGGTATTGTTGAGGTTAAGCGTCGTGACACTGGTGACAGCGAAGATATTCACATTGATAACTTAACAAACTATGTAAGTGACTTATATTTAAATATATAAATTGAAAGCAGAGTCGATGACAATTTGTTATAATAGCTAATGTAAATAGGTTAATAATACCTATAAAAAATCATAAGGCTGAAACAAAAAATAGAGTATTAAATACTGATGTGTTTAAACTTGGAGCATATACAGTAGCTGTTTAGTATTTAAAAATAAGGGTTTCAAGATTTTTAAATACTTATTCAGTCTTGTGGGGGCGGGCATATGAAATCAAATTTAAAACTTTGGTTTCTGTTCCGCTCCCACTTATTTGTTTGTAAAAATTATGAATTAGGTCCAAAGAGTTGAACTATTAGAATTTCAAATATATTTCGTTATAATAGAGAGAATGAAAAATAATACATACACCGTCATAAAATGTAATCAATAATATACAAGTAAAACAGTGTAATTAATAGTAAGGTGGTTATCGTCATGCCAATGACAAATCAGGAAAAGTTTAAAATCCTAGCTGACCAAATTAAAATAGCAGAGCATTTGGATTCTGAAATATTAACACAAAGTGAGTTAACACGTGTGGACGTTAAAACAGTAGATCGTTCATGGGTGTTTCAAATCACTTTCCCATATTTTTTAACAATAGAAGATTACTTACTTTTCACTAGTGCAATTACTGAAGAATTCAAAACAATTGCTGAGGTAAAATGTAATATCACGATAAAAGATAAAGCAAACCAAGATGAATTTGCTATTAAATACTTTAGTCATTGTATCGATCAAACAAAGTTATCACCAAAAGTTAAAGGTCAATTGAAACAGAAACGTTTGATAATGTCTGGAGATATTTTAAAAGTGATGTGTCAAAACGATATTGAACGAGATCATTTTGATAAAGCTTGTAACGGTAGTTTAATTGCAGCATATCAACAGTGCGGATTTAATATAAGTAAAGTTGTTTTTGAAACTGATAGCGCTGTAAATGATGGTGATTTAGCATCATTAGAGGCACATATACAAGAAGAAGATGAAAAGAGCGCACGTGAAGCAACAGAAAAATTAGAAAAAATGAAAGCTGAAAAAGCAAAACAACAAGATAATAACGAAAGTTCTGTCTCAAAATGTCAAATTGGTAAACCAATTCAAATTGAAAACGTACGTACAATTGATTCTATTATTGAAGAAGAGTTTAAAGTAGCCGTTGAGGGCGTTATTTTTGATATTAATCTAAAAGAGTTGAAAAGTGGTAGACATATTGTAGAAATAAAAGTAACAGACTATACGGATTCTCTCGTATTAAAAATGTTCACCCGTAAAAATAAAGATGACTTAGCTCATTTCAAAGCTTTAAGCGTAGGGAAATGGGTACGTGCACAAGGTAGAATAGAAGAAGATACTTTTGTACGAGATTTAGTTATGATGATGTCAGACATAGAAGAAATTAAAAAAGCAACGAAGCAAGATAAAGCTGAAGAAAAACGAGTAGAATTCCACTTGCATACCTCTATGAGCCAAATGGATGGCATCCCAAATATTTCTACGTATGTAGAACAAGCTGCTAAGTGGGGTCATAAAGCTATTGCTGTTACAGATCATAACGTTGTTCAAGCATTTCCAGATGCACACGCTGCGGCAGAAAAAAATGGTATTAAAATGATTTATGGCATGGAAGGTATGCTTGTTGATGACGGGGTGCCTATAGCTTATAAACCTAAAGATTGTAATTTGAAAACAGCAACTTATGTTGTGTTTGACGTTGAAACCACAGGTTTGTCTAACCAATACGATAAGATTATTGAGCTTGCGGCTGTCAAAGTTAAAGACGGTGAAATTATAGATAAGTTTGAACGATTTAGTAATCCACATGAACGTTTATCAGAAACAATTAAAAACTTAACTCATATTTCTGATGATATGTTAGTGGATGCACCAGAAATTGAAGAAGTGTTAACAGAATTTAAAACATGGGTCGGAGATGCAATTTTTGTTGCTCATAACGCTTCCTTTGATATGGGCTTCATTGATACTGGTTATGAACATGTTGGTATAGGTGCTTCTACAAACGGTGTTATTGACACATTAGAATTATCTAGAACAATTAATACAGAATATGGTAAGCACGGTTTGAATTTCTTAGCTAAAAAATATGGTGTCGAATTGACTCAACATCACAGAGCCATCTATGATACTGAAGCAACTGCATATATGTTTATAAAAATGTTGAAACAATTAGAAGAACTCGGGGTTCACAATCATCAAGATATCAATACTTCTTTGACAAACGAGGACGCGTATAAGCGTGCGAGACCTAATCATGTTACTCTCATTGTACAAAACCAACAAGGCTTGAAGAACTTGTTTAAAATTGTAAGTGCTTCGTTAGTTCAATATTATTATCGTACCCCACGGATTCCACGTTCACTTTTAGATGAGTACCGTGAAGGGATATTAGTAGGTTCAGCTTGTGACGAGGGTGAAGTATTTACAGCCGTAATGCAAAAAGATCAATCTCAAGTGGAACGCATTGCTAAGTACTATGATTTTATAGAAGTTCAACCACCAGCACTTTATCAAGATTTAATCGATAGAGAACTTGTGAGAGATAATGAAACATTACATGAAATATATAATCGTTTAATTAGGGCTGGAGATGTTAATAATATTCCTGTAATCGCGACAGGCAATGCACACTATTTAAATGAACATGATGCAATTGCCCGTAAAATTTTAATTGCTTCACAACCAGGTAATCCGTTGAATCGTTCTACTTTACCCAAAGCACATTTTAGAACAACTGATGAAATGTTAGATGAATTACATTTTTTAGGTGAGGAAAAAGCATACGAACTTGTTATCAAAAATACAAATGAATTAGCGGATAAAATTGAACGTGTTGTACCAATTAAAGACGAATTGTATACACCAAGAATGGAAGGCGCAAATGATGAAATTCGTGAAATGAGCTACTCTAATGCTAAAGCATTATACGGCGATGAATTGCCTCAAATTGTTATTGATCGTTTAGAGAAAGAACTAGAAAGTATTATTGGAAACGGCTTCTCTGTTATTTATTTGATTTCACAGAGGCTTGTTAAAAAATCATTAAATGATGGTTATTTAGTAGGTTCACGTGGTTCGGTGGGGTCTAGTTTTGTAGCAACAATGACAGAAATTACAGAAGTAAATCCATTGCCACCCCATTATATTTGTCCAGAATGTAAGAACAGTGAATTCTTTAATGATGGTTCAGTTGGTTCTGGTTTCGATTTACCGGATAAAAAATGTGAATCTTGTGGCTGTGACTTAATTAAAGAAGGACAAGACATTCCCTTTGAAACATTCTTAGGATTTAAAGGGGACAAAGTACCAGATATTGACTTGAACTTTAGTGGGGAATATCAACCGGAAGCACATAATTATACAAAGGAACTCTTTGGGGAAGATAAAGTGTTCCGTGCTGGTACAATAGGCACAGTTGCTGAAAAAACTGCATTTGGTTTTGTTAAAGGTTACTTAAATGACCAAGGTATCCATAAACGTGGTGCTGAGATTGATAGACTAGTGAAAGGTTGTACAGGAGTAAAACGTACAACAGGACAACATCCAGGCGGTATCATCGTTGTGCCTGATTATATGGATATATATGATTTTACGCCAGTCCAATTTCCAGCAGATGATCAAGCATCGTCTTGGATGACAACGCATTTTGACTTCCATTCTATTCATGATAATGTCTTGAAACTAGATATTCTGGGACACGATGATCCAACTATGATACGTATGCTGCAAGATTTATCTGGTATTGATCCGAAAACGATTCCAGTTGATGATAAAGAAACAATGGGTATATTTAGTTCACCAGAACCATTAGGTGTGTCTTCAGAGGAAATTCTATGTAAAACGGGCACATTTGGCGTACCTGAATTTGGTACTGGCTTTGTTAGACAAATGCTAGAAGATACAAAGCCTACAACATTCTCGGAACTTGTTAGAATTTCTGGTCTCTCTCATGGTACGGATGTATGGTTAGGTAATGCGCAAGATTTAATTCGTTCTGGAAAATGCGATTTAGCTAGCGTAATTTGTTGTCGTGATGACATTATGGTTTACTTGATGTATAACGGTTTAGAACCATCACTTGCCTTCAAAACGATGGAATTTGTGCGTAAAGGTAAAGGATTAACAGACGATATGGTTGAAGCTATGGTCGATAATGAAGTACCAGACTGGTATTTAGATTCATGTAGAAAAATTAAATACATGTTCCCTAAAGCGCATGCTGCTGCATATGTATTGATGGCAGTACGTATTGCATATTTCAAAGTGCATTATCCATTGTATTATTATGCAAGTTATTTCACGGTACGTGCTTCTGATTTTGACTTAATTTCAATGATTAAAGATAAAGAAAGTATTCGTAATACAGTAAATGACATGTATTCAAGATATATGGATTTAGCTAAAAAAGAAAAAGATACTTTAACTGTACTTGAAATTATGAATGAAATGGCTCAACGTGGTTACCGGATGCAACCAATTAGTTTAGAAAAGAGTAAGGCTTTCGAATTTATAATTGAAGGTGATACTTTAATCCCACCATTTATATCTGTTCCAGGTCTAGGGGAAAACGTTGCACAAAGAATAGTTGAAGCTCGTGAAGAAGGACCATTCTTATCTAAAGAGGATTTAAATAAGAAGGCAGGTTTATCACAGAAAGTAATTGAGTATTTAGATGAATTAGGCTCATTACCTAACTTACCAGACAAAGCACAACTTTCAATTTTTGACATGTAACAAGTTGTATCAATTAAATTATAAAAGCTAATACTAAAATTGATTAAATTAGGTTTGAACAATTATCTCAAACTTAAGGTGCGTGATTTGAAGCTATAAAAATTAGATGACTTACAAATTTTAATTTATATAGAGGTATAATGGTTTTAGCGCATTAAAATAACAACATTAGCGGATTTAAATTACGAAGCGTTTGAAACAATGCTTTAATAAAAAAAGAATTTAAAACTTATAAAACATAGCACAACAAAGTGACTAGCTTGTCATTATGGGATTTATAAAATATAGTTATTTGTATAGAAAATAAACATATGATATAATAATAGTGCTTAAAAAATTAGACTCAGGCAGGAAGAGTGGGCATATTACCCGCTCTTTTCTATTTGCCAAAAAAGGAGGTCAGCATGAGTAAAATAACTGAGCAAGTTGAAGCAATTATTCAACCTGTCCTTAACGACTTAAATTTTGAATTAGTAGAAGTTGAGTTTACAAAAGAAGGAAAAGACCATTTTTTAAGAGTATCTATTGATAAAGAAGGCGGCGTAGACTTAAACGATTGTGCGTTAGCTTCTGAGAAAATCAGCGAAGTTATGGATGCAGAAGATCCTATTCAAGAAATGTATTACTTAGATGTTGCGTCACCTGGTGCAGAAAGACCAATTAAAAAAGACAAAGATTTCCATAACGCTGTAACAAAACCTATTTTCGTTTCTTTATATGCACCAATTGAAGGTTCTAAGGAATGGTTAGGTATTTTAAAATCTGTTGATGATGAAACGATAACTATGGAAGTTAAGGATAAGTCAAAAACAAAACAAGTTGAAATATTAAGAAGCAAGATCGCTAAAGCACGTCATGCTGTAATGATATAACGTTATAAGGAGGATGATAAGTCGTGTCAAGTAATGAATTATTATTAGCAACTGAGTACTTAGAAAAAGAAAAAAAGATTCCTAGAGAAGTGTTAGTTGATGCTATAGAAGCAGCTTTAATCACTGCTTATAAAAAGAATTATGATAGTGCAAGAAGTGTACGTGTTGAATTAAATATGGATAATGGTACATTTCATGTTATCGCACGAAAAGAAGTTGTCGAAGAATCAATGGATGATAGAGAAGAAATTGATTTAAGTACTGCACTTGTTAAAAACCCTGCATATGAAATTGGTGATATTTATGAAGAAGATGTTACACCAAACGATTTCGGGCGTGTGGGTGCTCAAGCAGCCAAACAAGCAGTGATGCAACGCTTACGTGATGCAGAGCGCGAAATCCTATATGATGAATTTATCGATAAAGAAGATGACATCGTAACAGGCTTAATTGATAGAGTAGATCATCGCTATGTTTATGTGAATTTAGGACGTACTGAAGCAGTTTTATCTGAAGCGGAAAGAAGTCCAAATGAAAGTTATATTCCAAATGAAAGAATTAGAGTATACGTAAACAAAGTTGAACAAACTACAAAAGGCCCACAAATTTATGTTTCAAGAAGTCATCCAGGCTTACTAAAACGTTTGTTTGAGCAAGAAGTACCTGAAATATTTGATGGTACAGTAATTGTTAAATCTGTAGCACGTGAAGCTGGAGATCGTTCTAAGATCAGTGTACACTCTGACAATCCTGATATTGACGCAGTCGGTGCATGTGTTGGTGCCAAAGGTTCTCGTGTGGAAGCTGTAGTAGAAGAACTTGGTGGAGAAAAAATTGACATCGTTCAGTGGAACGAAGATCCAAAAATATTTGTCAAAAATGCCTTAAGTCCATCCCAAGTTTTACAAGTTATTGTTGATGAAGCAAACCAATCTACAATTGTTGTCGTACCAGATTATCAATTATCATTAGCGATTGGTAAACGTGGCCAAAATGCCCGTTTAGCTGCTAAATTAACAGGTTGGAAGATTGATATTAAATCTGAAACTGACGCAAGAGAAGCAGGCGTTTATCCAACTGATGAAGGTATCATTGAAGAAGTTGACACGCCTTCAGAAACAGTTGACACAGAGGTAGCACATTCCGAAAATGCTACAAGCGAAATTATAGAAGAAGATGTAGATACTGAAAAATAAATTGGAGTGATTACTTTATGAAAAAGAAAAAAATTCCAATGCGTAAATGTATACTATCAAATGAAATGCATCCGAAAAACGACATGATAAGAGTTGTGATAAATAAAGAAGGCGAAATTTTTGCTGATGCAACTGGAAAACAACAAGGTCGTGGTGCATATGTATCAAAAGATGTTAAATTAGTAGAAGAGGCTCAGCAAAAAGGTATATTAGAAAAATATTATAAAGCTGATGCTGAAACACTAGAACCTGTTTATAAAGAAATTATACGTCTTATTTATCGTGAAGAGATTCCTAAATGACCAAGGACAAAATCGTAAATTTTTTAGGTTTAGCAATGCGTGCTGGAAAAGTTAAAACAGGTGAATCTGTCATTTTAAATGATTTAAAAAAGAACAAGTTAAAGCTCGTAATCATTGCAACTGATGCTTCTGATAACACAACTAAAGTGATACAGAACAAATGTGAAAGTTACCATATATCATTACGCATATTTGGAACGAGAGCTGAATTAGGACAAGCTTTAGGGAAAGCAGAACGTGTAAACATTGGAATCACTGATCAAGGCTTTGCTAAAAAGTTATTGTCAATGATTGATGAATATCGTAAGGAGTGACTATATGAGTAAAAAAAGAATTTACGAATACGCAAAAGATTTAAAATTAAAAAGTAAAGATATTATAGATGAACTAGCTAAAATGGACGTTGAGGTAACAAGCCATATGCAAACGTTAGAAGACGACCAAATTAAAGCATTAGATAAAATCTATAAACCAGAACAAGCACAACAAGCTGCTAAAGCAGAACAGAAAAGTGCTCAAAACAAACAATCAACGACGAATAATAAAAATAACCAAAGTAACAAAGGCAATCAAAATAATAAATCAAACAACAAGAAAAATAATAAAAACAACAATAAGAATGCTAATAAAAACAATAAAAATAATAAAAATAATAAACAACCTAAACAAGAAGAGCCAAAGGAAATACCTTCTAAAATTACGTATCATGATGGTATAACTGTAGGTGAACTTGCTGAGAAACTAAATATAGATTCTTCAGGTATTATTAAAAAATTATTTTTACTTGGTATAATGGCAAACATTAACCAATCTTTAGATGATGAAACTTTAGAATTAATCGTAGATGATTATGGTGTAGAACTTGAAAAAGAAGTTATCATTGATGAAGAAGACTTATCAATTTATTTTGAAGATGATGCTGATGAAGAAAATGGAATTGAACGTCCAGCAGTTGTAACAATCATGGGACATGTTGACCATGGTAAAACAACCTTATTAGACTCAATTCGTCATACTAAAGTAACTGCTGGTGAAGCTGGTGGTATTACTCAGCATATCGGTGCATATCAAATTGAAAATGATGGCAAAAAAATCACTTTCCTTGATACTCCAGGTCACGCTGCATTTACAACAATGCGTGCTCGTGGTGCCCAAGTTACCGATATTACAATTTTAGTAGTAGCAGCAGATGATGGTGTAATGCCACAAACAATTGAAGCGATTAACCATGCTAAAGAAGCAGAGGTACCTACAATTGTGGCTGTAAACAAAGTTGATAAACCAACAGCTAATCCTGACCGTGTAATGCAAGAATTAACAGAATACGGTTTAATTCCTGAAGCTTGGGGCGGCGATACAATTTTCGTACCACTTTCAGCTTTAAGTGGAGACGGTATTGAAGACTTACTAGAGATGATCGTACTAACTTCAGAAGTTCAGGAATTAAAAGCAAACCCAAGTAAACACGCTGTGGGTACTGTGATTGAAGCTGAATTGGATAAATCACGTGGACCATCTGCGTCATTATTAGTTCAAAACGGAACCCTTAATGTTGGCGATTCACTAGTAGTAGGAAACACTTATGGCAGAATCCGTGCTATGGTAAATGATTTAGGTCAACGTATTAAGTCAGCTGGTCCTTCTACACCTGTAGAAATTACTGGTATCAATGATGTACCACAAGCTGGTGATAGATTTGTTGTCTTCAAAGATGAAAAACAAGCAAGACGTATCGGTGAAGCACGTCATGAAGCAAATGTGTTGCAACAGCGTCAAGAAAGTAAGAGCGTTTCATTAGATAACCTGTTCGAACAAATGAAACAAGGTGAAATGAAAGATCTTAACGTAATTATTAAAGGTGATGTACAAGGCTCAGTAGAAGCACTTGCAGCATCATTAATGAAAATAGATGTTGAAGGCGTTAATGTGAGAATCATTCATACAGCAGTAGGTGCAATTAATGAATCAGACGTTACACTTGCAAATGCTTCAAATGGTATCATTATCGGCTTTAATGTACGCCCAGATACTGGTGCGAAAAGAGCGGCAGACAATGAAGGCGTAGATATGCGTTTACACCGCGTTATTTATAACGTTATTGAAGAAATTGAATCTGCAATGAAAGGTATGCTAGATCCAGAATTTGAAGAACAAGTTATTGGACAAGCAGAAGTTCGTCAGACTTTCAAAGTTTCTAAAGTAGGTACAATCGCTGGTAGTTATGTGATTGACGGTAAAATCACACGTAATGCTGGGGTACGTGTGATAAGAGACGGTGTAGTACAATTTGAAGGTGAATTAGACACATTAAAACGTTTCAAAGATGATGTTAAAGAAGTAGCTCAAGGCTACGAATGTGGTATAACAGTTGAAAAATTCAATGACCTTAAAGAAGGCGACATTATTGAAGCATTCGAAATGGTTGAAATTAAAAGATAATTTTTAGATTCTAGCAATATTTTCATTTTTGAAAATAAATTTTTATTAGCAACAAAGCAAACATATAGTATACTGTTTGCTTTGTTTTTTTGTCTCATTTTTTATATTTTTTCTCTTTGGAACATTGTTAACAAGCAATGATAACACATTAATTTACTGATAAAATAAACTTGAATTATGTACAATATACATGACCATATTTTTCTTTTTTAAAATAATAGTAAAATATAAAAATTGAATATTGCAAACGTTGACCGATTTACAACTATAAATTATATACCTATTTATAGTTGTAAATTAGATTGAAAAATTATTGTAAATATTCACTCTTTTGAGAGGGCTGACAATAGTTGTCTATGCTTTTAATTAGAATTAAGTTGAATAGGAGGTTATAAATGATGAGTAAATATTTAAAAGATATAAATGAATTTTGGGAACAATATTTTAGTCAGTATAACTCTATTTATGACGAATCAACATTAAAGGCGATTATAAAAAATAATGATACAACAGCGTTTTTACATCCTATGGATTATGCATATTTTCAAGAACATTTTGGAGATAATTTTACTGACATTCCAAGGTTTAAAAAAATGATAGATTTTGCGAACGGCAAAGTTACTTTAAATAAAAATAGACAAAGAGTTACATTTGAAAATGCAGATTTAAACCCAGCAATAGCAAGACCATATTTTGGGAATCCAGAAATTGCCGATATAGTTATATTAAAAAAGCAGCCAGAAAATGATTTCAAAACATACGAACGTAATCTGACTGATGATGAGGCTATTGAATATAGACAGAGAATATTCTTAGATATCCAAGGTAAGTTATCATTTAATGGAAAAAAACTATTTTTACCTTATATAGATAGACATAGATGGTTTGTAAAATATTTATATAGTAATGCGTCTACATTAAAACAATTTAATATCGATCCTAACAGAGTTATGGTTATCAATTTCTTTCCATATCAAACTGGACATTCTGCGGGTATACCTAAAGATTTTTTATCATTTAACCATCAACTTCCATCTCAAGTTAAAAACTTTGAGTTATTAATTAAAATGTTGAAAGACGATAAGCCTCGCATTTATATCGTTAGTGAAGAAGAACTATATATTTCTATATTTAAGAATTTTGCAGATAGTGAATTATGTCAGTATTTAATTGATCATTTATTCGTACTATCATCAAAACAAAATCGTCACCTTACAGTATGTAATGTGCTAAGTTATAGAGAACAACGTATGCGTATTAAGAAAAAACAAGAGCTTAGTAAAATCGAATACTATAAATGGAACCAAGAACAAAAAGCAGCACGTGAAAATGGGTATTCCGATTTCCACGAAAAAGTAAAATCATTGCAATATACATTGGAGAATCAACATTAATAAATTAGGCAAGGCTCTTAAGAAAAATAAGTTAATATTAAAAATCAATAAATACCATCATAAAATATAGTGATTTAGCCTCGTTATCTAGCTGTTTAAATATAAAGCGTTGGTATAAAGAGTGGGACAGAAAGCTAATTCAGTTAAAAAGGTTTATTTGTTCTATTTCACAAAGATGATTAAGCTCGATAGAGATAAAAAGTTTTCCTGAGCTGTAGTGCATGCATAAAGCCATTGACTTCATAAATTAATAAGTGGTGGGTCTTCGAAGAAGTGAAAGTTTTAGCTATTGCTAATATAATGAGTAAGGCAGAGATATTTATATCTCTGCCTAAATAATAAACGTCAATCTCTATAGAAATTGACGTTTATTTAGTTTTATAAAAATTTATAGTGTGTTGGGCTATCATCTTTCTTATATATAGTACAATTAAGACAAACTTCTACCTTGTTTATTCCTCGAACTGACATACGAGTCCAACCTAAAATAGCTTTTATAAACCCAAAATTAATTCTATATCAATTTTTCTTTGATTGTAGATTTTTTACTTTATGGTTCAGAAACCTGTTGATTAATTTGAAATTTGAAATATTCGCAATTATAATTCTTCATTAAGTTTTTTGCTTGTTTTCAAATGAAATTTCATACATATAATTTTTAATAAAGAACGAATTACATTAAAAATGGCTATCCTTATATCATAAGTATAAAGTAGCCATAAATATTTTGTTTTTTAATTTCTATTTGAAAGGTGGGGTTCGTTAATACGGATGAGTCCTTTATTTTGAGAATAGAAATTTTTGTCTCTGACTTTTCCCATCCTTAAGTTATTTAAAACTTCACAATTAAATAAAAAGAAACAATCAATCGACATGTATATATGGTTATTTTAAGTTTTATTTGAGAAGTTAGCAAAACCTATGCCATTTTATAAGCGTCAAAATAAAGCGAAACAGTTTTTTACTGAATCAATAGCACGCCAATACTAAAATCTAAGAGTAAAGCTATTTAGCTAAACTATTTTTCAATAACTAATTTAAATATTGTAAGTGTTGAACAAAGATTTTATAATCATTTTGAAATCGTCAACATAGTGTTGGGGCTTTAGTAAAGTGATTTGGTTAGGATGTTCATAAGCAATATGCATGCTTTCTTCTTTTGAAATAATAATATCTACAATTCGTCCATTATCTACAGATTTGGTATTTACTATGATAAACTGATGCTTAATTTTAGGCCAAATATGATCTTGAATGAGCATAGTCACACTATTAATTTTTTCGAATACAGATTGGTCATAAACATCATTAAGTTGTTCAACTTCTCTTACAACAGATAAATCGAGAGTATTAACTTTTCCGTTAGCTAAGTAAGTAAACCAATATTTATCAGAAAAATACCTTGTGTATATAGGAATGATACCTGTAATTTGTGTATCTTGTAATTGAAAAGAAATTTTATGACTGTTTTCAATCGCTAATTGTATTCTGAAGATTAAGGTTGATTCACTAAGTTCACGATGGATATTGAATTGGCTTAACATTTTATTAGATAATAGTTTTTCTGCTAAATTCGAATTGGCATTTAAACCTCTTATGAGATTATATGTATCTTCGTGTATTATAGGGGTAAAATTTTTCATTCTAAAAATTAAATTAAGTAGTCTATTATTTTTGAATTTATACCTATCAATTTTTAAACGGTGCTTTTCTAAGGCGTTATCGTATACAATCTGCCCTTCTAGACCATGCCATTCTTGATCTTCATATAAAAAATTGTTTATATCACTTATATCTCTTTGGATAGATCTTACATTTACATTGAGTCGTTGTGCCAGTGCTTCTTTATTTAATGCTTTTCCATTTAAAAATCGTGTATAAATGTACAAAAGCCGTTCTGGTTTCTCCAATAATATACGCTCCTATTATATTGAAAATAAGGCCGGGTCATTAAAATATTTCGACCGTTAAAGTGTCACTTAAGTATAATTCATCATGAATTAATCTACTAATTTAAGTTAATGGTGCCAATGTATTTGTGCGCTTGTTGGTTAATCTTAGATATAAATATGGGGGAGGGCGATAATATACTTTTGAAAATATGTTGCCACTGTCTCACTCCTTAGAAGTATACCATTATAAATTATGAAATGTGTAATATTTTATTTTTAAATCACATAAATAGTAAGGGAATACATAATAACATATCTTATTGCATTAAAATTAACACTAAGGCAAAAATTTATAACAGTTAGGCAACTCAAAATGAAATTTATAGCGTTTTTATGAAAAATTATTACATAATTTAACAGTTAGGGAATAAAATAATGCTCAACTGTCATAAGATATTTGTATTTTATTAATACTATGCAATTTATCCTTTTAACAATCCTAGCTATATGCAATATATTATTTTAAACTTCGAATAAGTGAAATTTGTTTGACGTTATGAAATAAACTGTCATATAATCTGTAAGTAAGGGAAAGATTAACGGACTGATAAACAATGAGAGGTGAAACTTAATGAACATGAGAGCGGAACGCGTAGGCGAACAAATGAAACAAGAAATCATGGATATCGCTAATAATAAAGTTAAAGATCCAAGAATTGGATTCCTAACAATTACAGAGGTTCAATTAACTAATGATTTATCTATTGCAACAGTTTATCTAACTGTACTAGGAAATGAAAAGCAAAAAGCAGATACATTCAAAGGTCTAGAAAAAGCAAAAGGTTTTATTAAATCTGAGCTTGGTTCGAGAATGAGACTTAGAATTATCCCTGAGTTAAATTTCGAATATGATGAATCAATCGATTATGGTAATAAAATTGAACGAATGATTCAAGATTTGCATAAAAAGGATTAATTTATCGAAAAACAGTTAAGACATTCATATAACTTATAATGTTCATGCTGTAATATATAACTTGCGCAATTGCCGAATTTCTTCTAAATTATAATTAAATTAATTTATTTAGTTGATTTGACAAAATTGTGGGGGCGGGAATACGAAATCAAATTTAGTTTTGATTTCTGTCCCGCTCCTTTTTACATAACTTATTATTAACAATTACATGTTAATATGAGATTAGAGCTTTAAAAATCAGACTTTGAAGGTGAAATAAGAATGTATAATGGTATATTACCTGTATTTAAAGATCGAGGATTGACGAGTCATGATGTGGTTTTTAAATTAAGAAAAATATTGAAAACTAAAAAAGTAGGGCACACTGGCACTTTAGATCCTGAAGTTTCTGGTGTGTTACCAATATGTATAGGGGCTGCGACAAAAGTTAGTGACTACATAATGGAAATGGGTAAAACTTATGAAGCAACAGTAAGTTTGGGTAGTACAACTACTACTGAAGATCAAACTGGTGATGTGATAGAGCAAAAATATATATTACCTGGTGAAATTACTGCAGAAAATGTTGACTTGATTCTCAAACAATTTGAAGGAGTAATTACTCAAATACCACCAATGTATTCCTCGGTAAAAATAAATGGTAAGAAATTATATGAATATGCTAGAAATAACGAAGAAGTTGAGCGACCTGAACGTCAGGTACACGTATATAAAATTAAGCGCACATCCGAATTACGTTTTGAAGATAAACACTGTCAATTTGATATAATTGTAGGATGTGGTAAAGGTACATATATACGAACGCTTGCAACAGATATTGGCAGCGCATTACAATTCCCTGCGCATATGTCAAAATTAACGCGTACACAGAGTGGTGGATTTGACATTAAAGATAGTTTGACTTTAAATGAAATAGTGGAATTACATGAGCATGAATCATTACAAGAAAAGTTATTTCCTATAGAATATGGTTTGAAAGGTTTACCACAAATTATAATTTCAGAAGA
>ERZ1023255.43-NODE-43-length-35207-cov-14.918326_pt1 | contig 35207 bp, 37 predicted proteins | sample MGYA00380459_ERZ1023255 | MGnify/ENA primary metagenome ERZ1023255 (study PRJEB33173, sample SAMEA4830368) | metagenome | study: EMG produced TPA metagenomics assembly of the PRJEB25223 data set... | reverse complement strand
CAGGATTCTTAATGGAAAAAGAAATAAAATATATTGGTGGCGTAGTTGAAAACCCAGATAAACCAGTAGTTGCAATCCTTGGTGGCGCAAAAGTTTCTGACAAGATTGGCGTTATTACAAATTTATTGAAAATTGCAGATAAAGTACTTATCGGTGGCGGTATGTCATACACATTCTTTAAAGCACAAGGTAAAGAAATTGGCTTATCTTTATTAGAAAAAGACAAAGTTGATTTTGCTAAAGAATTATTAGACCGCGCCGGCGATCAAATCGTATTACCAGTTGATTGTAAAGTCGCTAAAGAATTTTCAAATGATGCAGAAATTACTGAAGTAACAGTAGATAATATCCCAGCTGACCAAGAAGCAATGGATGTTGGACCGAAAACGGTTGAATTATTCAAAGAACATTTACAAGGTGCACATACAGTAGTATGGAATGGACCAATGGGTGTGTTTGAATTAAGCAACTTTGCTAAAGGTACGATTGGCGTTTGTGAAGCAATCGCTGAATTGAAAGATGCTAATACTATTATTGGCGGCGGCGATTCAGCAGCTGCAGCAATTTCATTAGGTTATGCGGATGACTTTAGCCATATCTCAACTGGTGGTGGCGCATCATTAGAATATCTTGAAGGCAAAGAACTACCAGGCGTAGTTGCAATTGCTAACAAATAATCGCACGACTAAAAACAGCAACCCATGATTATATAGACAATATTTAATCATAATTTACTAATAGGAGTGTAATATAATGAGAAAACCAATTATCGCAGGTAACTGGAAAATGAACAAAACTGTTCAAGAAGCTAAAGATTTTGTAAATGAATTACCAACATTACCAGATACTAAAGAAGTAGAATCTGTTATTTGTGCACCAACAATCCAATTGGATGCATTAGTAACGTTAGTTAATGAAGGTAAAGCACAAGGCTTACAAATTGGTGCACAAAATGCATATTTCGAAGATAACGGTGCTTTCACTGGTGAAACTTCTCCAGTAGCGTTAGCTGACTTAGGTGTTAAATATGTTGTTATCGGTCACTCAGAACGCCGTGAAATCTTCCATGAAACAGATGAAGAAATTAACAAGAAAGCACATGCAATCTTTAATCATGGCATGACTCCAATCATTTGTGTTGGTGAAACTGACGAAGAACGCGAAAGCGGAAAAGCAAATGAAGTTGTTGGAAACCAAGTTAAGAAAGCAGTAGAAGGTTTATCTGAAGAACAACTACAACAAGTTGTTATCGCATATGAACCAATTTGGGCTATTGGTACTGGTAAATCATCAACTGCTAAAGATGCAAATGAAATGTGTGCATTTGTAAGACAAACAGTTTCAGAATTATCTAGCCAAACTGTAGCAGAAGCAACACGTATTCAATATGGTGGTAGTGTTAAACCTAACAACATTGAAGAATACATGGCAGAATCAGACATCGATGGTGCTTTAGTAGGCGGCGCATCACTTAAAGTGGATGATTTTGTACAATTGTTAGAAGGTGCAAAATAATATGGCGAAACAACCAACTGCATTAATTATTTTAGATGGTTTTGCAAACAGAGAGAGCGAGCACGGTAATGCTGTAAAACTAGCTAACAAACCTAATTTTGATCGTTATTATAGTAACTATCCAACTACACAAATCGAAGCAAGTGGTTTAGATGTGGGACTACCTGACGGTCAAATGGGTAATTCAGAAGTTGGGCATATGAATATTGGTGCTGGTCGTATTGTTTATCAAAGTTTGACGCGTATCAATAAATCAATTGAAGATGGAGATTTCTTTGAAAATGATGTGTTAAACAACGCTATGAAACATGTTAGAGATAATGATTCAGTACTACATGTTTTTGGTCTGTTATCAGACGGCGGTGTACACAGCCATTACCAACACCTTTTTGCTTTATTAGAATTAGCTAAAAAGCAAGGTCTTGAAAAAGTGTACGTCCATGCATTTTTAGATGGACGTGACGTTGATCAAAAATCAGCATTAAAATATATAGAAGAAACTGAAGCTAAATTTAATGAACTAGGCATCGGTCAATTCGCTTCTGTATCTGGACGTTATTATGCAATGGACCGTGATAAACGTTGGGATAGAGAAGAAAAAGCATATAATGCTATCCGTAATTTTGGTGGAGAGACATTTGAATCAGCAAAAGCTGGCGTTGAAGCTAACTATGCTAAAGATTTAACAGATGAATTTGTAGAACCATTTATCATTGAAGACCAAAATGAAGGTGTTAATGATGGCGATGCAGTAATCTTCTATAACTTCCGTCCAGATAGAGCCGGGCAACTTTCTGAAGTGTTTACAGATAAAGCATTTGACGGGTTTAAAGTAGAACAAGTCAAAGATTTATTCTATGCAACATTTACAAAATACAATGACAACGTAGATGCTGAAATTGTTTTTGAAAAAGTCGATTTAACTAATACAATCGGTGAAGTTGCACAAGATAACGGTTTGAAGCAATTACGTATTGCTGAGACAGAAAAATTCCCACATGTAACTTATTTCATGAGTGGCGGTCGCAATGATGAATTCGAAGGTGAACGTCGTCGTTTAATTGATTCACCTAAAGTCGCAACTTATGACCTTAAACCAGAAATGAGCGCATATGAGGTAAAAGATGCTTTAATCGAAGAACTAAATAAAGGTGACCTAGATTTAATCTTATTAAACTTTGCGAACCCTGATATGGTTGGACATAGTGGTATGTTAGAACCGACGATTAAAGCGATTGAAGCCGTAGATGAATGTTTAGGTGAAGTTGTTGATAAAATAACTGAAATGGGTGGCCATGCGATTATCACTGCTGACCACGGCAATTCAGATATGGTATTAACAGATAAAGATGAACCTATGACTACGCATACAACTAATCCAGTTCCAGTAATTGTTACAAAAGATGGTGTGACATTACGTGAAACAGGTCGTCTTGGTGATTTAGCGCCAACACTATTAGATTTATTAAATGTTAATCAACCTGAAGATATGACTGGTGAATCATTAATAAACCGCTAATATAATGAATTAAAATTTTGAGTGAAAACTGGTGCTACAGATATAAATAGAAAGGTTTCTTATTCTGACAATTTGTAGCATCTTATAAACAACACAAGAGAATTAAATTACTTTGTATTTATAGTATTTAAAGCTATAATGAAGATGAAATTTAATATTTCTAAACTACTTATTTATAAAGGAGATTATAAACATGCCAATTATTACAGATGTTTACGCTCGCGAAGTCCTTGACTCACGTGGTAACCCAACAGTTGAAGTAGAAGTATTAACAGAAAGCGGCGCTTTTGGTCGCGCATTAGTTCCATCAGGTGCGTCTACTGGTGAACATGAAGCAGTAGAATTACGTGACGGTGATAAATCACGTTACTTAGGTAAAGGTGTTACTAAAGCAGTTGACAATGTTAACGAAATTATCGCACCAGAACTTATCGAAGGTGAATTTTCAGTATTAGAACAAGTATCAATCGATAAAATGATGATCCAATTAGACGGTACTGAAAACAAAGGTAAATTAGGTGCTAACGCTATTCTTGGTGTTTCTATTGCAGTAGCACGTGCAGCAGCTGATTTACTTGGACAACCACTTTACAAATATTTAGGTGGATTTAATGGTAAACAATTACCAGTACCAATGATGAACATCGTTAATGGTGGTTCTCACTCAGACGCTCCTATCGCATTCCAAGAGTTTATGGTATTGCCTGTAGGTGCAGATACATTTAAAGAATCATTACGTTGGGGAACTGAAATCTTCCACAACTTAAAATCAATCCTTAAAGACCGTGGTTTAGAAACAGCAGTAGGCGACGAAGGTGGCTTTGCTCCTAAATTTGAAGGTACTGAAGATGCTGTGGAAACAATCTTAGAAGCGATTAAAGCAGTTGGTTTAGAGCCAGGTAAAGATGTATTCTTAGGCTTTGACTGTGCTTCTTCAGAATTCTTTGAAGATGGCGTTTATAATTACGCTAAATTCGAAGGTGAAAATGGTGCCAAACGTACTGCTGAAGAACAAGTTGACTACTTAGAGGAATTAGTTAATAAATATCCAATTATCACTATTGAAGATGGTATGGATGAAAATGACTGGGACGGCTGGAAAGTATTAACAGATCGTATCGGTGACAAAGTACAATTAGTTGGTGACGATTTATTTGTTACTAACACAGTTAAATTATCTGAAGGTATCGAAAAAGGTATCGGTAACTCAATCTTAATCAAAGTTAACCAAATTGGTACATTAACAGAAACATTTGACGCTATTGAAATGGCTCAAAAAGCTGGTTACACTGCAGTTGTATCTCACCGTTCAGGTGAAACAGAAGATACTACAATTTCTGACATCGCTGTTGCAACTAACGCTGGCCAAATCAAAACTGGTTCATTATCAAGAACTGATCGTATTGCTAAATACAACCAATTATTACGTATTGAAGATGAATTATACGAAACAGGTAAGTTTGACGGACTTAAATCTTTCTATAACTTATCTAAATAATACAGCTTTAAAATTTAAGAGTTCACGCGCTAACACGCAAGTCATAATGACTTGCGTGTTTTTTTAAAGTCTTACTTGTTCAATTGAAAATTGAGCAAGTAGGACTTATGCAATAGCAAGCCTATTGTAAACAGTGGAAGGATTTGTTTTGATCTAAATCTTAATTATTAATATGGGCAGTAGCTGACTGGATTGAAAATTAGAACTGTCCTTCTCGTGTATTTAGTAAATGTTATTTAAGTATGAGCTTAGCTCTTTCAATCCTAGTCATCCTTGCCGGGGTGGGACGACGAAATCACTTAAAAACAAATTAGATTTCTGTCCCACTCCCTAGTAGGACTTATGCAATAGCAAGCCTATTGTAAACACTGGAAGGACTTGTTTTTGATCTAAATCTTAATTATTAATATAGTATAAGCTCAAAGCCTCAGACACTCAGGCCCTTTTGTGCGTAATGTTTACAGATATAAATAGATGAACGTTTGTCTATTTATATCTATGTGATATCAAAAGTAAAAAAGTATTACTAGTGCTTATTATTTTAGTTTACTTATTTACTTAAATTGTTCATCTTTCACTATGAAACTGATATAATTGTAAGTGTAAATTATAGAAGGAGTCTTAACTCATTATGGATGTAAAACCGAAGTCAAAAGAAATTAAGACGGCACACCTGATAGCATATAGTTCGTTAATCATTGCTATACTTTATGCTATACATTTATTTTTAGTGTTAGATGATAGTGTTATAAAACAATTGCTATCTAATAGTGGTCAAAAAACATCAGAAAACGCTGTTGGTACAATTAAAAATAGTTTTCAGTTTACAGGTATTATGTATATCTTAGCTAACTTAGCTGGTATTTTTGCAATTTGGAATCGACACAGCTATTTATGGTGGTTCATGTTTGCAGTCTTTGCATCACAAATTTTATATAATATAATTAATATTAGTGCAGTTTATCGTGCAATTTTAGATGTGAAAACTAGTTTAAACTTATTGCCACTAACATTAGTATTAGTGATGTCATTTGTACTCGGCGTATATATGTTAATCGTTTCAATAGTACGTAAGAGTACGTTCAATAGATAGAAGTTTGCTAAAGACAACGTACGTATGATATAATGCGTTTCGTATATGATGAATGGAGGACAATTTTCATGCATACATTAGTAATAGTACTTTTGATTTTAGATTGTATTGCATTAGTAACTGTTGTGTTACTCCAAGAAGGTAAAAGTAATGGACTATCAGGTGCAATCAGTGGTGGCGCCGAACAGTTATTTGGTAAACAAAAGCAACGCGGTATTGATTTATTCTTGCATAGATTAACAATTGTATTGTCTATCATTTTCTTCTTATTAATGTTAGGCATAAGTTATTTTGGTTTATAAGGTCCGACAATGTTAAAGTCGGGCTTTTTTATTTATAATAGATATGTTGGATATTAAATGAATAGTAAATTATTCAAGCATAGATAAATATAGTAATATTGTAATTAAAAGCATAAACGAAAGGATTGAATACAATGCAGATGAAACTACCAGAGCCATTCTTTTTTGAAGAAGGGAATAGAGCAGTGTTGTTGTTGCATGGTTTTACAGGAAATTCCTCAGATGTAAGACAATTAGGTCGTTTCTTACAGAAAAAAGGTTATACATCTTACGCACCTCAATATGAAGGTCATGCAGCACCACCAGAAGAAATTTTAAAATCAAGTCCTTTTGTATGGTTAAAAGATGCCTTAGATGGCTATGATTTTTTAGTGGAAAAAGGTTATGATGAAATAGTTGTAGCTGGTTTGTCACTCGGTGGCTGCTATGCTTTAAAATTAAGCTTAAACAGAGATGTAAAGGGTATTATAACTATGTGCTCTCCTATGTATATTAAGACTGAGGGCGCTATGTTTGAAGGTGTTTTAGAATATGCCCGTAATTTTAAAAAGTATGAAGGTAAAGATGAAGTAACAATTCAAAAAGAAATGGATAATTTCAAACCCACAGATACTTTAAAAGAGTTACAAGGTCAAATTGAAGATGTAAGAGAACACATTGATGAAGTGATGGATCCGTTATTGGTTATTCAAGCAGAACAAGACCAAATGATTAATACAGATTCTGCAAACATTATATACAATGAGAGCGAATCTGATGATAAAGATATTAAATGGTATGCAAATTCTGGACATGTCATTACGATAGACAAAGAGAAAGAATTAGTATTCGAAGACGTCTATAATTTTCTAGAATCATTAGATTGGTCTAATTAAAAAATAAATATTTAAAAATAGAAAGGAGGGGCATAATGAATTTAAAGCAATCCATTGAAGAAATTATTAAACAACCAGATTATGAACCAATGTCTGTGTCTGATTTTCAAGATGCATTAGGTTTAAATAGTGCCGACTCATTTAGAGACTTAATTAAGGTGCTTGTTGAATTAGAACAAACAGGTTTAATTCAACGTACAAAAACAGATAGATATCAACGCAAGGAATCACAAAAGTCCAAACAACCAAAATTGATAAAAGGTAAACTTAGCCAGAATAAGAAAGGCTTTGCATTCTTACGTCCAGAAGTAGAGGATATGGATGACATCTTTATCCCACCTACGAAAATAAACAGAGCTATGGACGGTGATACAGTCCTAGTTGAAATACACCAATCTAAAGGGGACCACAAAGGGAAGGTTGAAGGCGAAGTTAAAACTATAGAAACACATTCAGTTACTCAAGTGGTTGGTACCTATAGTGAAGCACGACATTTCGGTTTTGTACTACCAGACGATAAACGAATTATGCAAGATATCTTTATACCAAAAGGTCAAAACCTTGGAGCTGTTGACGGTCACAAAGTGCTTGTACAAATTACGAAATATGCTGATGGTACAGATAATCCAGAAGGTATCGTTTCAGCAATCTTAGGCCACAAGAATGATCCAGGTGTAGATATCTTATCAATTATTTATCAACATGGAATCGAGATTGAATTTCCTGATAATGTTTTAGCAGAAGCTGAAGCAGTGCCAGATCATATCGAACCATCAGAAATTGCAGGACGTCATGATTTACGTGACGAATTGACAATTACTATCGATGGCGCAGATGCGAAAGATTTAGATGATGCTATTAGTGTTAAAAAATTAAGTAACGGTAATACACAACTAACAGTAAGTATCGCAGATGTAAGTTACTATGTAACTGAAGGTTCAGCGTTAAATGAAGAAGCCTATAGCCGTGCAACAAGTGTGTATTTAGTTGACCGTGTAATTCCAATGATTCCACACCGTTTAAGTAACGGTATCTGTTCATTAAATCCTAAAGTAGATAGATTGACCTTAAGTTGTCAAATGGAGCTTAATGAGCGTGGTGAAGTTGTTAAACATGAAATTTTTGATAGTGTAATTCATTCAAATTATCGTATGACTTATGATGAAGTAAATGAAATTATAACGGATCAAAATGCAGAAACTCGTAATAAATATAGCGAAGTTACACCGATGCTTGACTTAGCACAAGACTTGTCTCAACGTTTAATTAATATGAGAAGACGTCGTGGTGAAATTGATTTCGACATTGATGAAGCCAAAGTACTCGTCAATGAAGAAGGTATCCCAACTGATGTTCAATTAAGAAAACGTGGCGAAGGTGAACGTTTAATCGAATCATTTATGTTAGCAGCTAACGAAACAATTGCTGAACACTTTGATCGTTTAGAAGTACCATTTATTTATCGTGTCCATGAGCAACCTAAATCAGAACGTCTACGTCAATTCTTTGACTTTGTAACTAATTTTGGTTTAATGATTAAAGGGACAGGCGAAGATATTCACCCATCCACTTTACAGAAAATCCAACAAGAAGTTGAAGGTCAACCAGAACAAATGGTTATTTCAACGATGATGTTACGTTCAATGCAACAAGCACGTTATGATGATGTAAACTTGGGCCACTTTGGTTTATCAGCAGAGTATTATACCCATTTCACATCACCGATACGTAGATATCCTGATTTAATTGTGCATAGATTAATTCGCAAGTACATTGTAGAACAGTCTATGGATAGAAAAGAAAAAAATAAATGGGAAGAAGCACTCCCTGAAATTGCTGAACATACGTCACAAAGAGAACGTAGAGCGATTGAAGCGGAACGTGATACAGATGAACTGAAAAAAGCCGAATACATGGTACAACATATTGGCGAAGAATTCGAAGGTATCATTAGTTCAGTGGCAAACTTTGGTATGTTTATTGAATTACCAAATACAATTGAAGGTATGGTTCATGTTTCCAACATGACAGATGACTATTATCACTTTGATGAACGTCAAATGGCTATGATTGGTGAACGCCAAGCAAAAGTATTCCGTATAGGTGACCCTGTAGAAATTAAAGTAATCAATGTTGATGTTGATGAACGCATGATCGACTTTCAAATTGTAGGTATGCCATTACCTAAAAATGAACGCGGCCAAAGACCTTCTCGTGGTAAGACGATTCAAGCTAATCCACGCGGTAAATCATCAGACAAATCAAAAGATGATAGAAATAGTAAAGGTAACCGTACGAAACAGAAACAGCGTAAAGGTAAAAACAAACGTAATAATGGGAAACAAGAACAAGGTAATACGAAACACAAACCATTTTACAAAGATAAAAAAGTGAAAAATAAAGCGCGCAAGAAGAAAAAATAACTCAACAAAGAGGTGAAACTCAATGCCAAAGAAAAAATCACCAGGAACACTAGCAGAAAATCGTAAAGCAAGACATGATTATAATATTGAAGATACGATTGAAGCGGGCATTGTGTTACAGGGAACAGAAATTAAATCGATTCGCCGAGGCAGTGCAAATCTTAAAGATAGTTACGCACAAGTCAACCGTGGTGAAATGTATTTAAATAATATGCATATTGCACCGTATGAAGAAGGTAACCGATTTAACCATGATCCACGTCGTTCACGTAAGTTATTATTGCACAAACGTGAAATTGAAAAACTTGGTGAACGTACACGTGAAGTTGGTTATTCAATTGTTCCATTGAAACTCTATCTCAAACACGGTCACTGCAAAGTCTTATTAGGTGTTGCTCGTGGTAAGAAGAAATATGATAAACGCCAAGCATTAAAAGAAAAAGCAGTACAACGTGATGTAGCTAGAGAGATGAAAGCCCGTTATTAAGCGGATATATTGCCAAAGACGATAATCTTTGGTAATATAATATGTGCTTTCTGAAAAAGCTTAGTAGTTACTATATAGTCGTTATAAAGTGGTTACGAAGTTAGCAGAAAGTACATTTAATATTATTCTGGGGGCGTTTTTGGATTCGACAGGGGTCCCATGAGCTAGTTAAGCGTGTCGGAGGGTTGTCTCCGTCACCAACACACACAGTTATAATAACTGGCAAAGAAAACAATAATTTCGCAGTAGCTGCGTAATAGCACTCTGCATCGCCTAACGGTATCTCCTATGTACCGTTAACGCGATTCAACCTATAGTAGGATACGCTAGGCACTGCCGTTTGAAGTCTGCCTAGAAGAGATGAATCAAACTAGCATAATGACGGATGTCTATCACCTCCCATTATGCGAAACCTATTGATAGACTACGCACGTAGAAGTGCTAGTATCAGAACCTCTGGACGCGGGTTCGAATCCCGCCGTCTCCATATAAGGAAAGCCTATGACTGAATTGGTCATAGGCTTTTTATTTTTGAGTGCACATTAAATTAATACAAAACAAGAGTAAAAAGAAGTGATGGATTTTATGCATTCTAATGGACGTATAAAGGCTTATGAGACGATTGACAAACTACAAAAAGATTTAAGTATTTTAACCGTAATAACAGTGCTAAGAAGCATAGAAGAGCAACTGTAGTGTGAGGATTGTGATAAATATATGAATTATGATAAAGCTATATTAAAGAAATTTATACTTAACTATCATAGTGTACAGAAAAAAAGATGATGTAAACGCATGTAATAATGATTTAAGAGATTTCTTTAAACTTAATAATCCAGTGGAAACAGACTTTTATGACGATAATAATATAGAAGATGTGATACTTTATAATGAATTAGAAGCGATTGTAGAAAAAGTTGGGACAGATAAAGAGCATTATATATTTTGGTTGTTAAGTGAAGGATATTCATACAAAGAAATTGGGAAGGTTTTTTATATAACTGAGGCCAGAGTAAAGCAAATATTTGATGGATTGTTGAGCAAATTAGCTTAAGTAATAGAATGTGAATTTATATGATACGTGAGAATTCTTGATATTTTGAAAAGTGAGTACGCATTCTATTGTGCGATTATTAGAATAACTGATAAATAAGAATGAATTAAATACGAAAAAGTACTGTTGACACGATTAAATAACAATAAATTGATGCAATATAATTGCACCAAGTAATCATATTACTAGGGGAGGCACTGTCATGTGCTTGCCCTATTTTTATGTTAAAATTGCTTAAAAAAAGGAGTGATTTTTTGAATAAAAACACAGTGTTAGATAAAGGATACGTTATAGCAACTATTTTAAATATTTTCTTTTTAATTGGATTAATTTTTATATCTGGTTTGGAAAATTTATACATATTAATTCCATATGTTATTTTGATGGGAATAAATGCTGTTTATTTATTTGTTAAAGCGATTAAGATTAATAAGAATAAGTCGGAGATTTAAAGGTATTTGAAACGAGTGAAAATGAGTTTCTTCTTGACTTCATATTACATATTTAAACCACCCACACATGTCACTGGGTGGTTGTTTTTTATGTTCGCTTTTATGTTCTGTCTATTCCTTTTTTTAATAAGTTGTGTATTATATATTTAATTATGTTTAAAAGGAGTAGATTTAATGGCAAGAGTAGCTTGGATAGTACCATCTAACGAAGTATTTAATAATAATGAAAAAAAACTTGTAATAGATGCGCCATTTGCAGAAGTTAATTTAATTAATATACCAAGTCAATATTCATTTACTGTTTCATTTGGTATAATTGGTTTAGATATAAATAAAGATAATATTATTAAGTTTGAAATTGGGTTTTTTAAGGACGATGATGATAAGAAAATTTTATTAGAAGCGCCTTTACACATAGGAAATCCTAAAAGTGATGAAATTAATGAAATAGGCAACCTAGGACTCGCTGAGTTCATATCAAATATATCTTTGAAAAACTTTATTTTCGAGGCTACAGGATTACATTACGTGAAAATGGAAATTGATGATAATACACAAATTAATTATTTTAATGTGAATGTATCAGGTGAAGTCAATGAGTGATGATAAAAATTTATTGCAATTTCCCAACGACAGAAAGCCGATAGATTTAAGCGGATACAAACAAGCTATAGGTCTTGAATTTTCGTCTGACTTTACTGATAAAAAAGAGGTGTCTAATATGAGTGAATTTATCGAACGAAAAGAATTTGAACAGTTTGAAAAATGAATTGATGATAATTTTAAAAACCTTAATTCTAAGATAGATAGCCTACCTGATACATTTGAAGATAAGATTGAGAAACATGTAAGTAATGCTAAGTTTCAATTGGTCATGTGGATTATAGGCACTAGTATTACAACTGGTAGCTTATTAATTGGTGCAATAGGATTAGGGGCAAAATTATTAGGATTGTACTAACACTCACCAACTGGTGGGTGTTTTTTACGTTGTTTTACATGTAATATACATCTTTACATATGCGAACAAGTGTTCTATTATGTTCATGAGGTGATAATATGAAAGTAATAAATCCAGACGCACCAGATGAATATAAATACGAAACTTGAAAATGCAAGGTTACACACAGTAAGGAAATTATACGAATACGCAAAAGCCCACCTAAATGAATAGGTAGATTTTCTGAGGTTCAAAGTCAATAAAGCAATTGAATAAAGTTGAAATTTTTAATAGACTAAAAAAAGGAGGTGTTTAAATGCTTAATGTGGTATTAAGCGTACTATTTATAGTAGCATTCATTATTATATGTTTGTTATTTCAAGTATCTGTAGGTAAGTTTCAACAAAAAAGGAAAAGTTTTTCAGATAAAGAAGTAAAGATTGATAATAAAAGCCTATGGGTAGGCTTTTATTTTTATTTGTTTCTAGGTATATTAATAGTAATAGTCCATGTATTTAATTAAATACATGGACTATTACATTATTTATGACCTGCTTCTTTATTTCCATTTGGATAAGTTGTAGAAGTTATCCATTTTGCAGTTCCTGCTTTTTTAGTTTTACTTTTGTTTTTATATAATGTTGCATGATGTTCTATTTGACCTGCTTTATTAATGTATTGTTTATCTGTTATGTATACAGTTTTTATACCACTTAGACCTGCAGACAGGTGTCCACCGACAGTTCCTGCAACTATTGCACCTGCTCCTCCGGTTGCTAAGTATCCTAAACCTCCGGCAGCTGCATATCCAACTGACTTAGTTGCAAAATCACTTGCAGCAGTAGATCCATTAACTGTAGTGAAATATTTAAATCCTTTACTGGCAGCTTGAGCTTCATGATTAGATGGAGTTATAGGGTTTGCTGGTGTTTCCGGCATAGCAATTGCTACTGAAGACAATAAAATCACACCACTAATAGTACTTATAAATTTCTTTTTCATAATTCCAACTCCATTCTTCCTTGTGTTATTTAGATTTATTTAACATAATCTTTTGTGAGTTTAACAAAACAACATATTACTTTCAATATTTAAAATAATAAATTGAGATTTTTAAGTGTTTTTTAGGAGTGTGGAAGAAGTTCTTTTTGTCTTGATTCTATTATAAATACACAAGCCCACCTAAATGAATAGGTGGGCTTGTTTTTTTATATAAAAAAACCATACGCTATGCGTATGGTGCAGTATGGTTATACCGTTGTATTAAAAATTGCATCTCTACGTGCTAAAATAATATTTGGTCAGCCAACCAAAATTAACAACATGAGGAGATGCAATTTATGTCATCAGATACAAATAGTTTAGCACATACAAAATGAAATTGTAAGTATCACATTGTCTTCGCTCCTAAATATAGAAGGCAAATTATTTATGGAAAAATAAAGAAAGATATTGGATTAATATTGCGACAGTTGTGTGAAAGAAAAGGTGTAGAAATTATTGAAGCTGAAGCATGTAAAGATCATATTCATATGTTAGTTAGTATTCCACCAAAATTAAGTGTTTCCAATTTGTAGGATATTTAAAAGGGAAGAGTAGTTTTTTGATTTTTGATAGACATGCACATTTAAAATATAGATATGGAAATAGAAAATTTTGGTGTAAAAGCTTTTACGTTGATACAGTTGGAAGAAATAAAAAAGTTATAGAAAATTATATTCGTAATCAATTACAAGAGGATATCGTTTTAGAGCAATTAACGCTTGTCGAATATATAGACCCATTTACTGGCGAAGAAACTAGAAAGAAAAAATAAACAACCCTTTTAAGGGTTGCTGGGAAAGTAGTACATATGGTTGATCTTCTCAGAGCCCTTATCAGGGCTGGTCAGTAACAAAGGCTTATAGCCGCAGAACAAACCACCCGTTATACGGGTGGTTTTGATTTTTGCATATAAACGTAAATGTTAACTCGTAAAATTATAAATAAAGTTACTATAATAAATTGAAAAGTGTGTAAATGAAAAGTAATTTTACTTACTACATTCGAATTCATTATAATTGCCAAACTCTTGTAGTATGACTGAATAGAAAAACTCGAGACATCGATTGATGTCCCGAGTTAAAATTCAAATATGTCTAAATTATCAATTGAAGTCACAGGATTAGTAGATAATCACTTTTTTACAGTTAAATTAAATCTAATTCTATTCAAACTTTAATGCATCACCATCAAATGGTTCTTCTTCAATTTTAATAGAATCAGTAGGGCATCCGTCTATTGCGTCTTCCATATCTTCATATAATTCTTCTGGCACTTCTGCAGTACCTTGGTTATCATCTAGTATAACATAAGCGATACCTTCGTCATCATAGTCATATATATCAGGGGCAGCGGCACCGCAAGCACCACATGCTATGCATGTGTCCATATCAACAATTGTATATTTAGCCAATTTCTTCGCCTCCTTTGACAAAAATGCTACAATAATTACACAAATATTATTGTAATCACTGTTTATCATTTTTTCAAATGTTTTCGATTTATAAAAGTGAGGGAGCACCCATGTATAATTTAATTCATTTTGCATATACAAAGTCACATAATTACAAAACCGAAAAAAGTATATTTAATATTATCACAGGTAAAAAGTCGCATCAAACCTTTTTTGATGCCTGTAGTCAACAACTCTTATCATTGTATCATAGTATGCCCAAACTAAAATATCCATTATTCGAACAATATTCTAGTAATTCTAACATCCAAGAACAACAAATTCAAAATATCATTAGCCATCCTCGACATACTTATGATAGTTTGTTAAATACTTTCAATGCGATACAATTGTTGACTCAAACATTATCGAATATCCAACATAACAATTATCAATTTATACCTATTACACAACATAGAGTAGTTCACCAGAAAGTTAAATATTTATATAAGAAAATTTCTGACGGCCATTTAGAAAAATCATTTATAGCAGAACTCACATTACTTTTTCAATCTTTAACTAAACAAAATAATGACATATATATTCATTATTATTTACAAGGGTTTGAAGAAAGTATGTACACAAGACAACAAATTAGTTTAATTGAAGAAATATCACAAGAAATGCTTTTTGAATTAGAAATGAGGGATTTAGTTACTTTAATGTTTGAAATAGAGAACGAAGAAAAATACCCGCTATTACATAACTTAATTATTCTTCCAACATTATTAAACAAAACCCAAAAAACATATTTAGGAATACAAAATGGATTAAACTTCAAACAACTTGCTGCGCAGCAAAATGTTAAACCTAATACAATCGATGATCATATTTTAGAATTGTTTATCAAAGGATACATAACCGATTACGATAGTTATTTAGACCATATAGAATACAAACCATTTATGACTTATTATATAGCTAATCGCAGTGAGAGACTGCGCAGCTATAAGGACACTTTCTCTGAACTCAGTTACTTTGAAATTAAATTAATTATTGTTGGTGTCGAAAGAGGTGAGCTAAATGTTACATGAAGACTTAAAAAAATGGTTTGGATTTGAATCATTCAAACCAGGTCAAGAAGAAATTATTAACAACGTACTTAATAACGTCGATACTTTAGGCATTTTACCTACTGGTAGTGGTAAAAGCTTATGTTACCAACTACCAACCTATATAAAACAAAAAACAACATTAGTTATTTCTCCGTTAATTTCATTGATGGATGACCAAGTTATGCAACTCAAGTTACAGGGCGAAAAAAATGTATGCTGTATACACTCGGGCATGGATGAAAATGAAAAGCAACAAAATATTAATTGTTTGAAACAAAGTAAGTTTATATTTTTAAGCCCAGAGTTTATATTACAAAGTTACAATTTTAAATTAATTAAAGATTTAACTATCGGTATGATTGTATTAGATGAGGCACACTGTTTATCAGAATGGGGTTATGATTTTAGGCCTCATTACGCGCTTATAGGAAAAATCGTAAATCATTTTCAAGAAGCTACCGTATTGGCATTAACTGCAACCGCACCTTCTTACTTAACTTTTGATTTAGAACAAATATTAAATAAATCATTTTCAGTTATAAAAAATAGTATGAATAGAGATAATATTTCTCTAACGCATAAAAATTTTGCTGCTGATGATGAAAAATTAAAATGGCTATTACCTACATTAGAGCAGTCAGGTCCGACAATTATTTATGTGTCCTCTAAAAAAATGTGTCTATCACTAGCTCAAAGTATATATAATTATGGCTTTTTAACTGGTATTTATCACGGCGACCTATCCTACCAAGAAAGACATACCGTACAACACCAATTTATTAATAATGAAATCCCTATTATTGTAGCTACAAGTGCTTTTGGAATGGGGATTAACAAAAAAGATATCAGAACAATTATTCACTTTCATTTATCTACAAGTCCATCTAGTTATATGCAAGAAATAGGTAGGGCAGGTCGTGATGGTAAACAAAGCCAAGCAATAAGTCTTTACCAACCTGATGATAGCTATCTTTTAGAAACGTTATTATTTACAGATATAATTAACATTGAAGATGTAAATGCATATGAATTATCTCAGTTCCTACCACCAGAAAAGTCAGATATACTTGATGTACTACGTACACAGTATACTTTTGCCCAATTACGTAATATCTTTGATATGGCTTATAAGCGCAAAAAGACAGGTTATATACGTATGTTAGGCTATAAAAATATCGATCAATGTAGAAGGTCTTATTTAATTGAATTTTTTGATGAAAGTTTGGTAGAAAAACCTGAATTATGTTGTGATAATGATTGTGAATTAAAATTAATAAATATAATAAATAGAAAAAAAGTAAAAAGAAAAATGGATTTTAATGAAAAAATACAAAATTTGTTTAAAAAATAGACAATTACTTTACTTCACATTTTCAATCAAGCTATAATACGACATATACACTTATTTAACAGTATTTTTTCTAAAAAATTTATACATATTTACGTTCTGTTAGGGTAAAACAGTATATAATTAAACAAAAAGGAAGGATGATGAATTTGTCTAAAAACAATTTTAAAGATGATTTTGAAAAAAATCGTCAATCTATTGATCCAAAAGAACATCAAGATAATACCAAGGATTCAGTTAACAATTCGGTTGACAATGTAAAAGAGGAAGTTTCTGATAAAACAGACGAACAATTCCCTCCAAGAAATGCACAACGTAGACAACGTAGAAGAGATACTGCTACAAACCAAAGTGAAGACGAACAGACTAACCAAACAGACCAACAAGAACATAGTGAGGATGATGCGTTTGGTAGTGAGCAGTATAACGATGGCAATTCAACATCTGACCCAACTGTAGGACGTGAAACTGACGATCCTTCACAAAACAACAATTTAAATCATGAAGCTGCTAATGATAAAGCAAACACTAATGATCATGAGTATAACAATGATAATAACGCTTCGCCGAACCGCGAAAGTTCTAAGAAAAAAGGTGCTGCTGTAGCAGGTGGAGCCGCGGCTACTGGTGCTGGCGCTTATGCTGCTGGCAAACATCAAGGTACAAACGATTCTGATGCTAGCCATGATGAGTCGCTAAATGACAAACAACAGCATGCAGATGAACAAAATGTTGATGAAAATCAACAAGATAACCAATCAAGTCAAGACCAAAACGAACCACAACAAGATGACTCTAAAAATGGCTCTAAGAAAAAAGGTGCTGCTGTAGCAGGTGGAGCCGCGGCTGCTGGAGCTGGTGCATATGCAGCGGGTAAACATAAAGGTAAAAATGATAAAAATGCTAGTCATGATGATACAACAGAAAATGACAAAAACGACAACAAAGATCAACAAAATAACGAGAAAAGTAGTAACAAGAAAAAAGGTGCTGCTGTAGCAGGTGGAGCAGCAGCTGCTGGAACTGGTGCTGCTGCTAGCCATTCAAAATCAAGCGGTGGTAATAGTGGTAACGGTAACGGCGGCAACGGTGGTAACGGTGGTAATAACAACAATGACGATGACGACAACAAGAAGAAAAAAGGTGGTTTATTAGGTAAATTACTACCTATTCTTGCTGCTATCTTAATCTTAGCTGCTATTGCTATATTCGCCGGTATGGCACTTACTGGAAACAACGACGATAGTAACAACAACGATGATAAAAAAGTCGCTGATAATAAAGATAAAGATTCTGATAAAGACTCTGACAAAGATAAAAAATCAAATGACGATAAAGCTAACAAAGATGATGACAAAAATGCCTCTTCTGACTCAGATGACAACAGTAATTCTTCAGATGATGGTAATAGCGATTCTGACCAATCTGATTCTGACTCTCAAGACCAAGCAAATAGCGATCAAAACCAAAATGATCAAAATCAAGCTAATCAAAGTGATCAATCACAACAAAATCAACAAGGCAGTCAATCACAACAAAATGATCAAGCCAATACACAAAATGGTTCAACTGAACAATCTCAAGGTTCATCAAATAATAACCAACAGAATGACCAAGCTACAACTAATAATTCTGGACAACAAACACATGTTGTAAATGGCCAAAATCTTTATAGAATTGCCATCCAATATTACGGCGAAGGTTCTCCAGAAAATGTAGAAAAAATTAGAGAGGCTAATAACTTACAAGGTAATGACATCCATAATGGTCAACGTTTAGTTATTCCTCAATAAAAAATAAGTATTTATTTCATAATTCAAAATGGATACCAGTAATAATCCATTCATATAAAAAAGATCTCACTATGCGTTAATTCTTGTAGTGAGATCTTTTTTATTTTCTCAATATATTTATAGAGCCAAATAATTTTGTAATAAAATTTTCAATTTCTTTCATTTGGTTTTTTTAAAACTATTGGTATAATATATGGGTGGTAAAAGGAGGACGAAGGAAGAATGCAAACTGTTGAAAGTATAATTATAGGCGGCGGCCCTTGCGGACTTAGCGCTGCTATTGAACAAAAAAGAAAAGGTATAGATACATTAGTTATAGAAAAGGGGAACGTTGTAGATGCTATTTATAATTACCCAACACATCAAACGTTCTTTTCTTCAAGCGATAAATTAAGTATTGGGGATGTACCATTTATAGTGGAGGAAAACAAACCACATCGTAATCAAGCATTGGTTTATTATAGAGCTGTTGTAAAACATCATCAACTTCGTATTAATGCTTTTGAAGAAGTCCTCACAGTAAAAAAAATAAATAATCGTTTTACAATAACGACTACTAAAGATGTATACCAATGTAGGTTCCTTACTGTAGCTACAGGTTATTACGGACATCATAATCAACTTGAAGTTGAAGGCGCTGAGCTTCCAAAAGTTATGCATTACTTTAAAGAAGCACACCCTTATTTTGATCAGAATATAGTAATTATTGGCGGTAAAAATTCTGCTGTTGACGCAGCATTGGAATTAGAAAAAGCTGGCGCAAACGTTACGGTCATTTATCGCGGTAGCGATTATCCTAAAGCAATTAAGCCATGGATATTACCGAACTTTGAATCTCTCGTCCGTCACGAAAAAATTAATATGGCATTTGATTCAAATGTGGTTAAAATAACTGAAGATAGTGTTATTTATGAACAAAATGGACAAACATTAGAAATAGCTAATGATTATGTTTTCGCGATGATAGGATACCACCCAGATTATGAATTCTTACAATCTATAGGTATTGAAATTAACGAAAATGAATATGGCACTGCGCCTGTCTATAATAAAGAAACATATGAAACAAATGTAGAAAACTGCTATATTGCAGGTGTTATTGCTGCAGGTAACGATGCAAATACAATATTTATCGAAAACGGTAAATATCACGGTGGTATCATAACTCAAAGTATTTTATCTAAAAAACAAACACCACTTGAATCATAAAACGATTATTGCCTAATCACTGTTTAACTATGTATTTATAAAATTTCTTATTAAATAAAAAAAGTGCAGTCATTTATAATTTACTATAAGTGTCTGCACTTTTTTATTTATATATAACAATTCATTATAACTGTGATTCGAAATACTTTTTCAATTGTTCTGAAGATAATTGATTACTTAAGCCTACAAGTAGTTTTAAACGCGCTTTAGGACCATTTAAGCCATTTGAAAAAATAACGCCTTTATCAGCTAAAGTTGCACCGCCACCTTCATATGCGTATATAGGCCCAACGATACCATTGAATGATCTAGAAACTAGAACAATTGGTATATTTTTACGTAAACAATTATCCAAACCTTCTAAACTAGTTGGTGGTAAATTACCTTGTCCAAGTCCTTCAATAATAATACCGTCTACATTATTTTGGCTATAAAAAGACAACACATCACTGTGCATCCCCATATATGCCTTAACCAAAGGAATGTTTAAATTATGGTTAATTTCATTAAGGATTAGATGCTCAAAAGGTTTGTGATGAAATTGTACACTGTTTTTAGTTACCACACCTAAAGGGCCATGGTTAGGACTTTGGAATGTATTCGTATTAGAAGTATGTGTTTTCGTTACATTGCGAGCAGTATGTATCTCATCATTAAAGACAACCATAACACCCATGTTTGTAGCTTCATCACTTGTTGCCACTCTGATTGCAGATATGAAATTATATAATCCATCAGAACCAATTTCGTTTGAGGAACGCATTGCACCTGTAATTGCTATAGGTTTAGAAATAGCAACAGTTAAATCTAGTAAGTATGCAGTCTCTTCTAATGTATCTGTACCATGCGTGATGACAAAAGCATCATAACTTTCATTTTGAGCTGCATCTTCAATTAATTCTTTTAATTTTTCAACATATTTAATGTCCATGTGTGGTGACGGAACATTAAAAGGTGTAATTTCAGTTACATCAGCATACCTTTCTATTACATCCTTATGATTGGATATAGGATTGTCAGTATTTGTAACTACTTTATTAGCTTCATCTTGTGACATGCTAATAGTGCCACCAGTATGAATAACAAGAACTTTTTTCATGCGGGCATTCCTCCTATTTATAAAGTACATATTTATGATAAAATATTATTCATAAAACAACAAGGAAGGGTTACTAAAATGAAATTATTAAATATCGCACTTGATGGACCTGCAGCAGCAGGAAAAAGTACAATTGCTAAGCTTGTTGCTGGTGAATTATCTATGATTTATGTAGATACTGGTGCAATGTATCGTGCAATTACTTATAAATACTTACAACAAAATAAAATTGAGGACTTTAATCAATTAATCGATACTACAGAGTTATCACTCACTTACGATGAAATCAAAGGTCAAAGGGTCATTTTAGATAATCAAGATGTCACTGATTACTTAAGAGAAAATAATGTAACAAGTCATGTATCTTATGTGGCATCAAAAGAACCAGTTCGTACTTTTGCTGTAAAAAAGCAACAAGAACTAGCAGCTAAAAAAGGTATTGTCATGGACGGTAGAGATATCGGAACTGTCGTATTACCGAATGCTGATTTAAAAGTTTACATGATAGCTTCAGTAGAAGAACGGGCATTGCGTAGACAAAAAGATAATGAGCAAAGAGGTATTGAATCCAATCTAGAACAATTGAAAAAGGAAATTGCAGACAGAGACCATTACGATATGAATCGTGAAATTTCTCCTTTGATGAAGGCTGATGATGCTATTACTGTGGACACAACAGGTAAAAGTATTGAAACCGTAACAGCAGAGATATTATCTTTAGTAAAATCATTAGATTAATTGTAGAAGTCTCAGATTTGTTATCAATCTTTTCATATAGTGTAAAAAGGTTATACAATGAGAAAAGTGGGTATATAATATACGTGCATTATTATAATAAACAGAATTACTATACTATATAAATAAATGTAAAATACAGGTGAATTTTTTGTTACTTTTGTTAGCTTGAAAATCCCTATTTTACAAAATATTAACAAATTAAAATCGTTCCCTTGAATAAAGGGGAATTTCTTGACAATTCTGTCAGTTTATAAGATGTTATAATTATGTAGTGTAATAAGGAGGCAGACAAGATGACTGAAGAGTTCAACGAATCAATGATTAACGAGATTAAAGAAGGGGATAAGGTTACTGGTGAAGTTCAAGAAATTGAAGAAAAACAAGTAATCATTCATGTCAACGGTGGTAAATTTAATGGTATAATCCCTATTAGTCAACTTTCAACGCATCATATTGATAATCCAAGTGATGCTGTAAAAGTAGGCGATGAAATCGGCGCATATGTTACGAAAGTAGAATATGACGAAGAAAATGAAACGGGCGCTTATATTCTTTCAAAACGCCAACTCGAAACTGAAAAATCATATGAATTTTTACAAGAACAGTTAGATAATAATCAAACTATTGAAGCTAAGGTCACTGAAGTTGTGAAAGGTGGCTTAGTAGTAGATGTTGGTCAAAGAGGATTTGTGCCAGCCTCATTAATTTCTACAGATTTCATTGAAGATTTCTCTGGTTTTGAAGGACAAATTTTAAAACTTAAAGTTGAAGAATTAGATCCTGCAAATAATCGTGTCATTCTTAGTCGAAAAGCAGTAGAGGCATTAGAAAACGCAGAGAAAAAAGATAAACTACTAGAGTCACTTAGTGAAGGTGACGTTATTGAAGGTAAAGTAGCGCGTTTAACTAATTTTGGTGCTTTTGTTGATATCGGGGGCGTGGACGGTCTTGTACACGTTTCAGAATTATCACATGAGCACGTTAAATCACCTGAAGACATTGTAGCTATTGGAGATAGTGTGAAAGTTAAAATTAAATCTGTCGATAAAGATTCTGAACGTATTTCACTATCTATCAAAGATACATTACCAAGCCCTTTTGAAGCAATCAAAGGCGAAATCAATGAAGGTGAAGTTATTGAAGGTACAGTTGTTAGATTGACAAACTTCGGTGCTTTCGTAGAAATTCAACCTGGCGTACAAGGATTAGTTCACATTTCAGAAATTAGTCATTCCCACATCGGTACCCCTGGCGAGGTATTACAACCAGGTGAAGCGGTGAGCGTAAAAATATTAAGTGTAGATCCTGAAAACGAACGCATTTCATTATCTATAAAAGCAACATTACCAGATGAAAATATTATTGAAAGCGATAGTGCAACTACGCAATCTTATTTGAATGATAATTCAGAAGATGAAGATAATCCAACACTTGGTGATGTGTTTGGAGATAAATTAAAAGATTTCAAATTTTAACATTATGAGTAATAGCAATTTTAAATCTTGTCCTAGTATATGATAGGGCAAGATTTCTTTTTTTGTTATTCAAATTCCCCATGAGAAATCTAAAACAAAAATGTTGATTTAATATTTCTTTTGATTTAATTACCCCTTATGATAGAATTATAGAGATTAAAGAAGAGAGGAAGTTAGTTTATGACTAAACCTATAGTAGCAATTGTAGGCAGGCCAAATGTTGGTAAATCTACAATTTTTAACAGAGTCGTAGGTGAACGTGTTTCAATCGTAGAAGATACACCAGGTGTTACTCGCGATAGAATTTATTCATCAGGTGAATGGTTAACTCACGATTTTAACATTATTGATACTGGTGGTATCGAGGTTGGAGATGCTCCATTCCAAACACAAATTAGAGCACAAGCTGAAGTTGCAATCGATGAAGCCGATGTAATTATCTTTATGGTAAACGTAAGAGAAGGCTTAACTCAAAGCGATGAAATGGTTGCTCAAATGTTATATAAATCAAAAAAACCGGTAGTATTGGCAGTTAATAAAGTTGATAATCCAGAAATGAGAAACGAAATTTACGATTTCTACTCACTTGGATTTGGGGATCCGTATCCAATTTCTGGTTCCCACGGACTAGGTTTAGGTGATTTATTAGATGAAGTGGTTAAACACTTTAAAGAAGAAGAACCTGACCCGTATGATGATGATACAATACGTTTGTCAATCATTGGTCGTCCAAATGTTGGTAAATCAAGTTTAGTAAATGCAATTCTAGGAGAAGATCGTGTAATCGTATCAAACGTAGCTGGTACAACTAGAGATGCTGTTGATACCGAATATAGTTATGATGGTCAAGATTATGTATTGATAGATACTGCAGGAATGCGTAAAAAAGGTAAGGTCTATGAAAATACAGAAAAATATTCAGTATTACGTGCATTAAAAGCGATTGAGCGTTCTAATGTAATCTTAATTGTTATTGATGCAGACCAAGGCATCATCGAGCAAGATAAACGTGTTGCAGGGTATGCACACGAAGAAGGTAAAGCAATTGTAATTGTTGTAAATAAGTGGGATACCGTTGATAAAGAAACAAATACTATGAAGAAATTTAAAGACGAAGTTCGTAAAGAATTCCAATTTTTAGATTATGCAGAAGTTGCGTTTGTCTCCGCAAAAGAGAAGCAACGTCTCAGAACATTGTTCCCATATATTAAAGAAGCTAGTGAAAATCATAAAAAACGCGTTCAAAGTTCAACACTAAATGAAGTGATTACGGATGCAATTTCTATGAACCCTACACCAACTGATAAAGGTCGACGTTTAAATGTATTCTATGCTACACAAGTCGCTATTGAACCACCGACATTTATTGTCTTCGTTAATGATGTTGAGCTATTGCATTTTTCATACAAACGTTATTTAGAAAATCAAATTCGAGCTGCATTCGGCTTTGAAGGTACACCAGTACACATTATAGCAAGAAAAAGAAATTAATTACCGGGGGGATTCCATGTCTAAAGTAACTGTCTTTGGTACAGGAAGTTTTGGTACGGCATTAGCAAATGTCTTAGCTGAAAACGGACACCAAGTTTTAATGTGGGGAAAAAATGTACAAACAATCAATGAGATTAATTCGCAACACATTAATAGCAAATACTTAAAAAATGCGCAGCTCAATGACACAATAGAAGCAACATTAGATATTAATAATGCTGTATCATTTTCAGATGTTTATTTAATGGCTTTACCAACTAAAGCAATGAGAGAAGTAGCGAAATCAATTGATGCGCTATTAACATCTAAGAAGACCTTTATCCATGTTGCTAAAGGAATTGAAAACGAGACATATAAACGCGTTTCTGAAATGTTAGAGGATTCAATTTCATCAGAGCATAACGCAGGAATTGGGGTGCTATCTGGGCCAAGTCATGCTGAAGAAGTTGTAATCAAGCAACCAACTACTGTAGCAGCTTCATCTAAAACACCTGAAGTCAGTCAATTAACACAAGATCTTTTTATGAATGATTATCTACGTGTTTATACAAACGATGACTTAGTAGGTGTTGAATTGGGTGGTGCGTTAAAAAATATTATTGCAGTAGCTAGTGGTGTTATATCAGGTATGGGATTTGGTGATAACGCTAAAGCAGCACTGATGACTAGAGGCTTAGCTGAAATTAGCCGCTTAGGTGAGAAGTTAGGCGCAGATCCGATTACATTTCTAGGTTTAGGAGGCATTGGCGATTTAATTGTAACATGTACTTCAACGCATTCTAGGAACTACACACTTGGTTATAAATTAGGAGAAGGTAAATCATTAGATACAGCTTTAAACGAAATGAACATGGTTGTCGAAGGTGTCTACACAACAAAATCTGTTTACCACTTAGCTAAAGAGGTCGGAGTAGACATGCCAATTACTGCTGCTCTCTATAGCGTATTGTTTGAAAACAGACCTGTTGATGAAAGCGTTAAAGACTTGATGGGACGTGGAAAAAAAGCAGAATAACGAAGTATTATTACACTTTTTAGTTAATTTATATCAATTAACTGTCAAAATCCTATTATTTCAACGTTTTTTGCGCATAAATCATTGCAGTAGCAGTAATCGTTGTGTTAAAGTCATAGCATAATGATATTAAGTTATCATTATTAACCCTAGGGGAGGTGAATTCATAATGAACAAGACAGATTTAATCAATGCTGTTGCAGAACAAGCCGACTTAACTAAAAAAGAAGCTGGTTTAGCTGTAGATGCAGTATTCGAATCAATTCAATCATCACTTTCTAAAGGTGAAAAAGTACAATTAATTGGATTCGGTAACTTCGAAGTACGCGAACGCGCTGCTCGTAAAGGCCGTAACCCTCAAACTGGTAAAGAAATTGATATCCCTGCAAGCAAAGTTCCAGCATTCAAAGCTGGTAAAGCATTAAAAGATGCAGTAAAATAATTCTTTACTTAAAGTAAAGCCCTTTTCAAGGGGCTTTTTCTTTTTATATAGGGGATTTTTTATAAAGCTTCAAATCATATATCTTTTAACTTTATAATTGTGATATCATTCGAAGTAGCGATTTTAAATAAATGTAGAGATACAATTACAGAAAATTAATGAATTTATTAAATAATTTACATATAACAATTACTCGATTTTACAAATATATGAGTATTTTCAACATATATTACATAAATATCTTTTACTTTGATTTACGTTGATTTTATTTTTCTCTATATAATGTTAATATGTATATGGATAATAACGTGAGGTGTGAACATGGAAACGACATTCAGCATTTTAGAAACTCAAATTGCACAGCGGCTCAGCAGTGTAAATCATTACGAACCAATTTATATCAATCAAGCATTAGCAGAAATACTTGATTCTTATGAGATACCTCAAGAAGCTAAATTAGCTTGCCTCACAATAGATACTGCGATGCGTCACTTAGACGAAGTTTCAACTACGTTATCGTCTAAAAAATCTATTTTAATCGGCGACTTATTAAGCGCTCATTTTTATACATTATTAGCAAAACTAAATGATCCAATTTATCAAAAAGAAATTAGTACAGCAATTGTTGTAGTGAATGAAATGAAATCTTCTATTCATCATGCCGCAATTGATAATAACGTTATTAGTGACTATATTTTAAAAATTGAAAATACTTTTCCACTTATTACGATTAAAAGATATGTCTCTGATGTTAATATTAATTTTATCAATGACAAAATGATAGCGAGTTTAGTTGAACATCACCCTTCTTACTTAAGCGAATTTTCTAAAGAAAAACTAGATGGTTTTATAGATAAATTAAAAGCTGAAATACATTCAAAAAGAGGTAATTAACATGGCAGATAATAAAGCAAAAAAAGAACAAGTACACAATGTTTTTCAAAATATTTCTGGTAAATATGATCGACTTAACAATATTATTAGCTTTGAACAACACAAAACATGGAGAAAACGTGTTATGAAAGAAATGAACGTTAAATCTGGTAGCAAGGCACTGGATGTATGTTGTGGTACAGCTGATTGGACTATCTCATTAAGTAAAGCGGTAGGGCCAGCTGGTGAAGTGATCGGAGTTGATTTTAGTGAAAACATGCTTGAAGTAGGTAGAAGTAAAACATCAGATATGCATAACTTAAAACTTGTACATGGTGATGCTATGAATTTACCCTTTGAAGACAACGAATTTGATTACGTTACTATTGGTTTTGGTTTAAGAAATGTTCCTGATTATTTAGCAACTTTAAAAGAACTGAACCGTGTTTTAAAACCTGGTGGAATGGTTGTTTGTTTAGAAACCAGTCAGCCGACGACACCTGTTTTCAAACAGTGCTACAAACTTTATTTTAAATTCGTAATGCCTATATTTGGTAAAATATTTGCGAAGTCTAAAGACGAATACGAATGGTTACAACAATCTACATTCGATTTTCCAGATAAAGAAAAATTGAAACGCTTGTTTACACAAGCTGGTTTCAGCAACATAAAAGTCCGTAGCTTTACAGGTGGCGTTGCAGCAATGCACCTTGGCTATAAATAAAATGAATCAACCAAAGGTGATTAGCGTGGCAAAGTTAAACATGAACAGCGAAATTAAAAAAATTGAAAAACAGTTAGAACAGTCTATAAAAAGCAACGACAAGATTCTTGAGTCAGCGTCATATCATTTGTTCTCGTCAGGTGGCAAACGAGTCAGACCCGCTTTTGTAATTTTAAGCAGCCAATTTGGTAAAGAAAGAAATGAAAAAGTCTACCGTGTTGCCGTGGCGCTTGAACTTATCCATATGGCAACATTGGTACATGATGACGTTATAGATAAAAGTGATAAACGAAGAGGCAGCTTGACTATAGCAAAAAAATGGGACCAAAACACAGCCATACTCACAGGCAACTTCTTATTAGCTCGCGGACTTGAGCATATATCTAACGTAGAAGACAATCGTGTACATAATGTTATATCAAATGCGATTGTAGAAGTCTGTATGGGTGAATTATATCAATTCCAAGATCAGTTCAATGGTAATCAAACAATCACCAACTATTTGCGTAGGATTAACCGTAAAACTGCATTACTTATTCAATTATCCACTGAGGTAGGGGCAATCGCTTCAGGAGCAGATGCTAAAACAATTCACAATTTGAAAATGATAGGACATTATATTGGTATGAGCTTTCAAATCGTCGATGACCTCCTAGACTTTACAAGCACCGAAAAAAAATTAGGGAAACCAGTTGGTAGTGATTTAATGAACGGTCATCTTACGCTTCCAGTGCTATTAGAGATGAAAAAAAACGAAGAATTTAAGTCACTCATACAACAATTAAATGCAAATAGTAGCCAAGAAACATTTGATTATTGTATTAATCATGTGAAAAATTCTAATGTTATACAACAGGCTCAGGCAATCAGCGACAAGTATTTAGATAAGGCACTTTACTTAATCGACCAATTAGAAAACGAAGATTCAAAACCACTATTTAAGAAGCTAATTAAAAAAGTTGGGAAAAGAAATGTGTAACTTGTGTGAAAACCATTGAAAGCGCTTTAATTAACTGTTAATATATTAATGTGCTTCAAAACATACTTTTATTTTGATACATATGCAATTCTATATGTTTTTAAAAAATTAAAGTACATTGATACATAACAAACAGGGGGATAAACACACAATGGAAAGAACATTTTTAATGATTAAACCGGATGCAGTGCAAAGAAATCTAATAGGGGAAATTATTTCTCGTATTGAAAGAAAAGGACTAAAACTTGTAGGTGGTAAGTTTATGACTGTACCACAAGCACTTGCTGAGGAACATTATGCAGAACATACAGACAAACCTTTCTATAAACACTTAATTAGCTTCATTACATCAGCCCCAGTATTTGCAATGGTTGTTGAAGGTGAAGATGCTGTACACGTTGCTCGCCACATCATCGGCAAAACAAATCCGTCTGAAGCAACTCCAGGTACAATACGTGGAGACTTAGGTTTAACAGTAGGTAGAAATATTATTCATGGTTCAGACTCAGTAGAATCAGCTAACAAAGAAATTAATCTTTGGTTTAAAGCAGAAGAATTAAGTGATTATACTGAATTGCGTGAAGAATGGTTATATGAATAATTGAAATACTTCTAAAATAATTCGAAAAAACTTATTTTAGAAAATAAAAAAGCGATGACTTTTACTGATATAAAGTGAAAGTCATCGCTTTTTTTATATTTTTTTGTCGAATTACAGTATTCTTTTAAAGCTTTATGCATGATAAATCATTTAAAATTATGGTATCGTAACCATTTAAAAACAAAATTTAATATTAATAAAAATGTTTAAATGTTACACTGAAAAATAACATTCTAACGGCAAAAATTTAAGAAGAATCATCATTTGTAAATTTTTCTGTTAATTTGAACAATTGAATATGATAAGATATAGAACATATATCAATTTAAAGTACTAAAGAACGGAGTGGGTAAAGTATGAGATATTTAACTTCTGGTGAGTCACACGGACCGCAGTTAACTGTAATTATTGAAGGTGTTCCAGCAAACTTAGAAATCAATGTTGCTGACATTAACGAAGAAATGTTTAAAAGACAAGGCGGATACGGACGCGGGAGACGCATGCAAATTGAAAAAGATTCTGTTGAAATCGTATCTGGTGTAAGAAATGGCTATACTTTAGGTAGTCCTATCACGCTTATAGTCACTAATGATGATTTTACACATTGGAAAAAAATCATGGGCGCATATCCAATCAGTGAAGAAGACCAAGATAATATGAAGCGTGTAATTACTAAACCTCGTCCAGGACACGCAGATTTAATTGGTGGTATGAAATATAACCATAGAGATTTAAGAAATGTCTTAGAACGTTCTTCAGCAAGAGAAACAGCTGCACGAGTAGCTGTTGGTGCAGTTTCTAAAATATTACTAAAACAATTAGATATTACTTTTTACAGTAGAGTAGTAGAAATCGGCGGTATTAAAGATGATTTAGAATATGATATCGATACAATTAAATCTAATATTGATAAAAATGATGTGCGTGTCGTTAATGATGAAATTGCGCAAGCCATGCGTGATAAAATTGACGCAGCTAAAAAAGCCGGCGATACAATTGGTGGTGTGGTTCAAACTATTATTGAAGGTGTGCCTGTGGGTATTGGTAGTTATGTTCATTACGATCGTAAACTTGATGGCAGAATTGCACAAGGCGTAGTAAGTATTAACGCTTTTAAAGGTGTAAGTTTTGGAGAAGGTTTCAAGGCCGCCGAGAAACCTGGCAGCGAAATACAAGATGAAATATTATATGATACGGAAAATGGTTATTATAGAGGGTCAAATCACTTAGGTGGTTTTGAAGGTGGTATGTCAAATGGTATGCCAATTATAGTCAACGGTGTAATGAAACCTATTCCTACACTTTACAAGCCTTTGAACTCAGTAGATATCAATACTAAAGAATCATTCAAAGCGTCAATTGAGCGTTCTGACAGTTGTGCTGTGCCTGCTGCAAGCGTCGTTGTTGAAAACGTAGTCGCTTTTGAATTAGCAAAAGCATTACTAGAAGAGTTTCAATGTAATCATATTGAGCAATTACAATCTCAAATCAAGGAACGTCGCTTATTAAATATTGAATACTAGTCAACAAATTAAAATTTAAGAAATAATAAGGTGATTATATGAAATTAGAAACAACTTATAAATCTAATAACTATCCAATTATTATTGAACATCATGCTCTCGATCAATTACGTGATTATATTAAAAATTATAAAGATATCGTCCTTGTTATAGATCAAAAAGTTGAAAACGAATGGAGTCATATTACTAACTTCATCGCCACTGAATATGAAGCACATAAACTTATCATATCTTCTGGTGAAACAACAAAAACACTAGCATTTTATGAAGAAACGATTGAATCGTTGTTAAGTAAACAATTAACAAGAAATACTTGTTTAATAGCTATTGGCGGAGGCGCCACTGGTGATTTTACTGGGTTCCTAGCTGCAACTTTATTAAGAGGTGTTGATTTCATACAAGTACCAACTACCATCTTAGCTCATGATTCAAGTGTTGGTGGTAAGGTAGGTATTAACTCTAAATATGGTAAAAATCTTATTGGTGCTTTTTATAGACCTAAAGCAGTCATTTACGATTTAAACTTTTTAAATACATTACCATATTCAGAAATTTTAAGTGGTTATGCAGAAGTTTATAAACATGCTTTATTAAATGATATTGAATCGGTAAATCATATTGAATCACAATACCCAGACGAACAAGCACTTAAATCACTTAATGAAATCGAATATTATCTATACAAAGGTGTTCAGACAAAATTAAATATTATTGTAGCAGACGAGAAAGAATCAAACGTGCGTAAATTTCTTAACTTAGGACATACATTCGGTCATGCCGTTGAATATAAACTTAAAATTCCGCATGGTCACGCCGTTATGATAGGCATTGTTTTTCAATTTATAGTTGCGAATATAACACTTAATAAATCATTTGATGTTTCACATTATGTAAATTATCTTAGTGGTTTAAACTATCCATTAGATGTCATTAATGCTTTAGATTTTGAACCTTTATATCAACTAATGCTTAACGACAAGAAAAATGATGAACAAGGTGTGCAAATGGTACTCCTCAACGATATTGGAAATCCAGTTGTGAAGCACATTGATTACACAACGCTTTCTCAAGCCTTTGAAACATTTAAAACATATTTTAATAAGTAGGTGACTGATTTGGTAAATAGTAAGACGATAGATATTAATGGACCGTTAGTCGGTGAAATTGAAGTACCTGGAGATAAATCCATGACACATAGAGCGATTATGCTCAGTTCCCTAGCCTCAGGAAAATCGACAATATATAAACCTTTGCTTGGTGAAGACTGTTTGCGTACGGTTGAAATATTTAAATTATTAGGCGCTGATATTAAAGTATCTGAAGATAAAATAGAAATCGATTCTCCAGGATATAAACATTTCAAAACACCACATCAAGTTTTATACACAGGGAATTCAGGTACAACTACACGTTTAGTTGCTGGGTTACTGAGCGGTCTTGGAATAGAAACTGTGTTATCAGGTGACGAATCTATAGGGAAACGACCAATGGATAGAATTATGAAACCTTTAAAATTAATGCAAGCTAATATTAAAGGTATTGATGATAACTATACACCTTTAATTATCAAACCTGCTAAAATCAAAGGTATTTCATACGAAATGGAAGTTGCCAGCGCACAAGTTAAAAGTGCGATATTGTTCGCAAGTTTATTCGCTGAAGAACCAACGACAATCAAAGAATTTGATACTTCTAGAAACCATACGGAAACGATGTTCCAACAATATCACATCCCTGTTTCAACAATAGATAAAATGATAGATATACCCGAGCGCGGTATTGAGCATATTAAACCTACAGATTTCCATGTTCCTGGCGATATATCTTCAGCAGCATACTTTATTGTAGCTGGCTTGATTACACCCGGAAGTGATATTACAATACACAATGTTGGCATTAACCCAACTCGTTCAGGTATTATTGATATCGTGACACAAATGGAAGGGAATATTACCTTATTCAATCAAACTGATGGGCCAGAACCAACTGCATCCATACGAGTACAATACTCTCCGGACATGAAACCTATTCATATTGATGGTGATTTAGTGCCTAGAGCAATCGATGAGATTCCTATCGTTGCTTTACTTTGCACACAAGCTAAAGGTACAAGTATAGTTAAAGAAGCTGAAGAACTAAAAGTAAAAGAAACTAATAGAATCGATACAACTGCAAATATGTTGAATTTACTTGGTTTTATGTTACAACCTACGAATGATGGTATAATTATCCATCCATCAGCTTTAGAACAAACTGCAACTGTCGATAGCTTTACGGATCACCGTATTGGTATGATGTTAGCAGTTGCCTCACTATTAACCGATAAGGAAATTACAATAAATCAATTTGATGCAGTTAATGTTTCTTTCCCAGGATTCTTATCAAAGTTAAAACAATTAGAAAAAGAGGGATAAAAGTATGGAAGATATCTATAAATTAATAGATGATATCAACTTACAAAAATTAGATAACCTAGACACCCGTGTTAATGATGCATTAAGTTCTCCAAAAGACGATGCTTTATTTATTCTAGGTGAAACATTATACAATTATGGATTGATGCCGCAAGGTTTAGAAGTATTCCGTACGCTTTACCATAAATATCCTGATGAAAGTGAGTTATTAATATACTTTATTGAAGGATTAATGGCTGAAAACCACACAGATGAAGCTTTAGAGTATTTAAGTGAAGTTGAAATATCAACAGAGCGCTTAATGCTAGAAGCAGATTTATATCAACAATTAAATATGCTTGAAGTCGCAATCAGTAAACTTGATGAAGCGATTGACATTGAACCAAATGATCCAATTATTCATTATGCACTTGCTGAGATACTATACTTTGATGGTCAATACTTACGTGCAACTTCAGAATACGAGACCGTACTTGAGACGGGAGAATATGAAGTGAACGGTGTAAATTTATTTTCTCGTTTAGCCGATTGCAGTTTGCAAAGTGGTAACTATAGCGATGCTATTAAAATGTTTGATGAAATTAATGAAGATGAGATGGATTCAGAAGATTATTTCAAAAAAGCTATTGCTTATGAAAAAAATGACCTCTCTCAAGAAGCTATTAAATTAGTTCAAACATTATTATCCAAAGACCCTGATTTTCTACAAGCATATTTCTATTTACAACAGTTATATGAAAATGAACACAACCATGCCGATGCGATTGAAATCGGTAAAGAAGGGTTAAGATTAACACAATTTTATAAAGAATTGATGGTATCAACTGGTAGTATTCAATTAGAACATGGGGACGCTAATGAAGGTGTCCAATTACTGATTCAAGCACTCGAAGTAGATAATGCATATCAAGAACCATTATTAATATTAAGTGATTTATATAGACAAGAAGAAGATTATGAGTCGCTTATTGGTTTATTAAAATATGTAGACGAAGAAGATTTAGACCCAGTATTTATGTGGCATCTCGCATATGCATTGGGGCAAGAAGAACGTGATAAAGAAGCACAGCATTTCTTTGAATTAGCATACGACACATTACAAACTCAATCTGCATTTTTAAGTGACTATTATTTTTACGTAATAGAAATCGGTCAAATTGAGTTAGCTAAAAAATTATTAGACCAATTACTTGAATTAGAACCAACCAATGAGATATGGCATGATGAAGCAGAAAGATTGGCGTCTTTTTAAGTACAGGAAGGTGAGTTAAATGTTTGATACCCTACAGCAATCAAAAGCAACTTTCATAGAGTATTTACTCTTTCAATATGAATTCAAGTCTAGGATTAGTGTATGGGTATTGAACTTGCTTAAATCTTCTCCAGAATTACTACAAAATATACATTTTGTAGATGAACGTATCGATGCACATAATACGCTTGAAATTTCTATGATACACACTGAGCAATATGGTATTAAATTTAATTATAAAAACCAAGAATTGATTAATAGTAATGAGATTTTCGAGCATATCGCTCTCAATCAATTATCCTTTGATATTAAACTGAATTTTAATGTTAAACAAGATAGGGAAGCGAGATTAGATGACTTACTCATTAAACAATTATTACATTCACCATATTATGCTTTATATATTCAAGACATCTATCAAATCCCGCTTTCAAAACAAAGTGAATCTTCTATTATCACACATTTACAGGATAATATTGATTTAAGCTTACAATTACATGATAGTGATTTGTTTTATCAATTAT
>ERZ1023255.42-NODE-42-length-35375-cov-13.573414_pt1 | contig 35375 bp, 34 predicted proteins | sample MGYA00380459_ERZ1023255 | MGnify/ENA primary metagenome ERZ1023255 (study PRJEB33173, sample SAMEA4830368) | metagenome | study: EMG produced TPA metagenomics assembly of the PRJEB25223 data set... | reverse complement strand
ATTATAGTTCGGATGCCTCTGCAGCATTAAAGGCAGGCGCTGATATCAGACATGGCTTATTTGGTGCAGGTATTGAATCTTCACATGCACTAGAGCGTACGCATATAGATTCGTTAAAAGCAACTCAAGCACTGCTTCATGCATATTGTTTAGCTCCTATACAATCACACATACAATAATTTAGATATATTTCGAAGAGAACTGTAACCTGAGCAGTTTGTATATAGCGATAGATGCTGGAAAATATAGTTGAATTTAACATTAGGATTATGTATGAGAGGAATCCTAAGTGGATACTCTCAGACTGTCGACAAAGTCTCTGACTTAGTTGGCAGTTTTTTTGTGCACGCTTTCCGCGGGCACTGCCTTAGCCTGTAGTCTTCGGCTAGTGCTCTTCCCGAAGGAGTCGGCCCAAATCGCTGCCAATATGATAATATATAAATTAAACAGTGGTATTTATTATGCTAAATAAATTAATTGATAAAAGAGATCACTACGAACTAACTTTTTATCTCTAAGTAAGTTACTAATAAACATTTATTAATTAAAATTGATATAAAAAATTACATAATATAATACGGACAAAATTTAGAGGAGATAGCAAAATTTCATGGATACCGCACTATTTGTGCTATCGAGAATCTTAAAAAATCACAATGTGGTTAGTAAAGGGACTTATAATGGACTGTAGACTACAATATTTTGAAAAGTAACTATATAAATAAAAACTATACAAATAAATAATACTGTAGTGAAATTTTTGTTGAAGGGTATTTATGGTTGGTTTTTAATATTATTAAATTTTATTTAAATAATGTTTAATTATCGTTGAACATTATTTAATAAATTGATATAGTGATTGATAAGAGGTGATTTTATTGAAGAATAATGACCTACCTATATGGATGGCTAATTTAGAAAAATCAGACTTTGAATTTATTAAAAACTTTGTCATGAATTCTGGATCGTTAAAGTCATTGGCAAAACATTATGAAGTATCATATCCAACAGTTAGACAACGTTTGGATAATGTAATTGCACGTATTGAATCCACTCAAGATAATGAAAAAAGCTCATTAGTTAATTACGTAAGAAAGTTAGCAATAGAAGAAAGGTTAGATTTAAATGATGCTAAACAATTGTTAGAAATTTATAACAATGAAAAAGGAGATTGATTGACTTGAACATTTTAGCAACATTATCACCAGCTATTTTATATGCGGTGTTATTGGCAATTCAATATTTTTTATCTAGAACAGGAAATAAAATAGTGGGGGCGATTGTGCCTGTTATATTTGTAATCGTTCTCATTTATTTGTATTTAACAGAAAAGCTGGGGTTAAATATATGGGGAGCTATAATATTTGGCGTTATAGGATTGTTGTTTCTACTTGGCCAATGGGATAGCGCACAAAAAGATAAGAAGAAAAAAATGGAAAAAGAACTAGATAAGATGGAAGGAAAAGATTTAAATTAATTTGAGATTAATGATTGTTTATAAATATACGTACAAACGGTGTGAAATTCATTTGTAAATATGACTACTGAATAAATATATTACATAAAATAAGCACTTTGTATTCCTACTTTTCGCGATATTATAATATAGTTAACAAGGATATTTGCATTTGATACACCAAACCCCTCACTACTGAGAAGAGTGAGGGGTTTTTGGGTGTGACATAATCGCCTATTTTACTTATTGTCACGTTGAAAACTTACTTATCATTTTCTGTTAATTTCTGTTCAAGTTTACTAATGCCATAAATTATTATAAATAAACCCACAGGTAAAAGTATTGTACTTAAAGTATTATTTGAAACTAGAAATATTATTACTAGGGCATATATAGTACATAAAACTGCCGTTAATAATATGTTTGAGACTTTAGTCATATAAAAACACCTCATTAATAATGATTTATAACTTTGTCAATTTACTTTCTTCGGTAATGGTATCTTCGAGGACTGTTTATCGACATAGGCAATTTACTATCAATTAATATATTTAAACACCAACTGGATCAGAAGTACCCATACTAACAATTCGAATAACTACTGAATGCGAAAGTTGCAATCTACATTATCTTTTTTAATATATCCATTGTTTAACCTTCACTTTTAACAATAAAAAATAGTACTATTATTTTTTACGTTGTTCCAAAACTACTAATACCATATTTCCCTAGAGATTTAAAGACATTATCAATTAATTCTTCTTTATAGGCTATTAATCCTATCAACCGTTTATACCCACCTAATTGCCGATAATTTATATACATACTATCTACTCTTATTTTTAATGATTGAGTGATAATAGTAACACTTAGGTTAGTTTTCACACTAGAAAACAATGATTCTAAGTTTGATTTGCGTTCATTATCTAATTGTAGTTCGGAAAAGTTTTTCTCACAAATGTTAATGAGTCACAGGATGAATTTAAGTTATATTTATGCTTTTTGAACTATATTAAATGTGTGCAAATTAATTAACTCATAAAAGTATTTTAAATTAATTTTATAATACTCAAATGAGAGAGTGGCAAAATCTAATAAATTAATAAAACACAAAAATGTATATTGAATATATATATGCGTTGTTTTAAATTTAATTAGCGTAAAACAATTCAATGATAAATTAAATGTATTAAATATATGATGCCTGATTGATAAAGTCTAGGCAATTTTTATTTGTTATTTAAAATATAAGGAATTACTTTATTGTTTTATTTTAAATAGTATTAAATTTAATTATATGTATAATATATTTAGATTGTTTTAGTTGGAATATATCTATAGAATTTACAGAATATAGAGGGAATACCAATAATCTAGCTTTGAAATTTCAGTTAATTTTTAATGAAACTATATTAACTTGACACACTATTGATATGGGAGTTTTTAGTGTGTTTAGAAACGAATAAGCAAAATTCAACATAAAAGTTATTAGTGTAGGGATACTAATAACTTTTATGTTGAAAATGTGAATTATGTAATTGGGGGAATAAAATGTTTTCAGTTATTGTTCCTGTTCACAATAGTGAGACTACAATTGAAGTGACTTTGCTTAATATTTTGCGTAAGCTACCTTTTTTTGAAGATGAAATAATTATTGTTAATGACGGAAGCACAGATGGTACAAGTAATATACTTAATAAATTTAAAGGTTATAGTAACGTAAAAGTAATTAATCAATCTAATCAAGGAGTTAGCTCAGCCAGAAATACTGCGTTAGAAGTTCTAAGTGAAAATACACAGTTTGTGACTTTTGTTGATGATTCTGATTATCTAGGAGAGAAATTCTTTAAATATGTATTAAACTATTTTAGAAGGAATAATGAAATAGATATAGCAGTTACGCCTATAACCATAGTTGAAAATGGGAAAACAAGAAATAATAATTTAAATTATAAATTTAATTCTCAAACCGAATTTGTAGATATAATTAAAAATACGCAGAGTATACATTATCATATTGGGGGAGTGGTTTTTAGAAAAAAATTATTTAGCCACGAAAAGTATCGATTTGATGAAACTATAAGTTATTGGGAAGATGCAAAATTGATTAATTCTATATTTTTAGAAAAGCGATTTTATGGATTAATAAAAAAAGCCACTTATTTTTATAATAGAAATGATAATTTCTCGCTAAGTAATACTGCGTGGGATTCCTCCAACCGCTACACGTATCAAATAAAGGCGAATTACTTCCAACTAATAAGACACTCGATAGGAAAATATGATAAAGCAATAGAATACATTCAATTTCTACTAGCTAACCATTTTTTAGAATATATAAGAGAACATAATCAATCCAAAATTAACTTTGATTTTGTGTTGAATGATTTAGAATTCATCTCAAGTGCAAGAAAAATGTTCGAGTATATTTCTGTGTCAGTTATAGACAAATTAAAAGTTCCTAACAGTCATAAAAATTATTTGTATTATCTAAAAAACGAATCATTTCCATATTATAGATATTTCAATAAAATTAGTTTATTTATCCAAAATTATGATTTTACAAAGAGGGAGTTGCAATTTAGTTTTTCTCCAAACTCGTTTGGAATACCAAATGACTCTGATGTATATATTTATAGTAAGCGTAAGAGGTTTACCAAAGCTAAATTATATAATGAAAGATTCTTTGTCATATTAGAAAAGCAGTTTAACGATTTTAGCCGTAATATATATAAGGCTAAAGTTTCATGGCTACAAGTGTTTTTGGGATGCGATATATTGATTGTAGATAAAACTTTAAACGAGATTATACAGATTAAAAACCCATCTTTACTTGTAAGAATACTTAAGAGGTTAAAGATAGGTAAAAAAAGCCTAAGTATTAAACGAACTTATTTTGAAGGGTAGGAAAAAAATTGGAACATGATGTAAGTATTATAATTCCTGTATTTAACGCTGAACAACATATTAAAGAAACGTTGAATTCTATTGAAAATCAGCGTTTTAATGGTGCAATCGAAGTGATTTTAATTAATGATGGGTCTGAAGATGGATCTGTAAAGATAATAGAAGATTTTATAAGTAAGCCAAGTAATAAAGGTATTAACTACAGGTTTTTTAACGATGGTGTAAATAAGGGACAGGGTGCAAGACGAAACTTTGGTATTGATAATGCAACAGGTGAAACTATTATTTTTCTAGATTCAGATGACTTGCTTACAAAAGAAGCCTTACAAATAGCTTACGACCGATTAAAAGGTACAGATGAAAATGACTTTGTAATATTCGAATGGGCGTATTATTATCCAGAGACTGGTGAAACAATATATGTAAATAAAGAAAGATATCATAATAAAAAAGCTTTATATCGTGAAACGTGTGAAATGTTACTTTCTTGCTTAACTTATTTCACGGTAAATAAAATGTATAAAAGAGAATTCTTAAAAAGACATAATATTCGTTATGGTGAAGGATATATATACGAGGATTTTGTATTCTATGTTCGTAGTGTTTTAAAGGCAAATAGGATTCCAGTTATTTCTAATATTTTATACAAAGTCAGAGTTCATGATCAATCGACCACGAAAACTGACTCAGAGAGTTTAAAACACAGAGACTCATTCTTAGTAGCAATAGAAGATGCTTCAAGAGAACTACACCAAGGATATAGACATGAATTCACTCCATATCATGTTAATAAATATTTTATATATAGAACTATGTTGTACGGTGAAAGAAGATTGCCGAATAACAAAAAAATTAGAGATGAGTTTATTAAGAGTAGTATGGAAATTTTAAATAAATATTCTCCAAATATAAAAACACCTAATAAGATTTTGCCGTTTTATGATTATGCTTTTAATAAAGGCATTGTAAAAGATTTAAATGTTAATAAAATTAAAAAAATATATCATCTGCATAAAGAAAATAAATTGAATTTTTATCAAAGTAGGGAAATAGAAAAAAAATTAAAGCTACAAAAAATTAAAAATAAATTGGATAATAATTTTTACTTAAAACCATTAATATATAATGTTAGAAAGAAAGTGCATTTAAAGAGGGCGAGAGTTAAAAAGAAAAAACTAGACTATTATATGAACAGAGAAATAAAGAAAAAATCTATTTTAATGCTCGGTTTTGATTATTCTTTCACAGGTAATTCTAAGTATTTATTTGAATATCTTAAAGAGAAATATACTTCTGACTATTTAAAAATAGTAACTTTTGATATTAATGTCCCAGAACAATATAGAATTGAACCTAGAAGTAATAAATTCTTTGAAACATTTTATTCATCAAATATCATTATAGCAGAGTCTTGGATTCCTCTAGCTTTTAGAAAAAAAGAAGGACAAAAGTGGATACAGTTGTGGCATGGTACACCTTTTAAGAAAATGTTGTTTGATACAAACGAAATTAAAATGATTTCATTGAATCCTAATCATAAAGTTCAGCAAAAAAAGATATATCTCGATGGGATTATTTATTATCTGACTCAAGAGCAGCTAAAGAGAAGTTCCAGTCATCTTTTGACATAGGTGAAAGTAAAATATTAAATTCAGGGTATCCAAGGAATCAATGGTTAGTAGAGAATAAAGATAATAATGAATTAATTAAAGATATAAAAATCAAAAATAATATTCCACCAGAGAAAAAGGTGATATTATACGCACCTACATGGCGTGATTATAATTATAAAGTTGCTGAACATAATAAAAACAAAAAATATATGGCCGATTTTCGTAAAATATTAAATCAATTAGGAAATGATTATATTATTATAAACAAAGCACATACAATGGATAATCAACCTTCATGGAATCTGGGTATGAAAAATGTTATTACTGTAAATAATAATACAAATATTCAAGAGCTAATTATAAGTTCAGACATTATAGTAACCGATTATTCATCAATCTTTTTTGATGCAATTCATATTAATAAACCATTTTATTTATTAATGAAAGATTTTCCAGAATTTGATTTAGTACGTGGAATTTATAATGATATGTATCAAGACTTTTTACCAATTGTTGCTCGAGATGAAAATGCATTAGTCCAAAAAATAAAATCAAATATTTTCCAAAAATTCACAGTGCCACAAAAATATTTAAATACTAGACTTTTAAATTCCAATCAATTGATTTATGAGTTTATAGACAGTATAAAATAGGAGACATCTAGAGCGTATGAAAATATATAATTCTTATAAAGATATAGAATTTCTTGACCAAGAAAAAATCTTTGTGAATACCGGTAGTGAAAAAAACTTACTAGAATTATCACGAGAGAATAATGATATAAAAAGTGTTTATAAAGATTTATTAGCAAATGATTATATCCTTTATTTGCATAAAAATTCAATTTCTCGTTTTTGCAAGAGAGAACATACTTATAAATTATTTAGCGAAGAGCATAAGCTCAATAGATATAAAAATATTTTGTATAAATTAAATCAACCGAGTGGACGTAAAATTAACAATAAAGTACCCAAAAAATTATTAGTTATTTTTGCCCGGATGCCCAGTAATAAAACGTATGATAACGCTAAAATACCTGTCAGAATGTTCCCTCCTACATTTGATAATATTGAAAGAAGCTTAATTAAAAATGTGTATATTATGAGAATAATGGATTTGAACGTTTCTCATGGCTCGTTCTATGTTAATACAACTAATAATCCTTTGTATGAAGATGAGATACAAGAAGCAATAAAAGAAGTTACGAATAATTTAGGGGTTTTAAAAGAAAATGTTGTATTTTATGGTTTTTCTAGAGGTGGATCAGGAGCACTGTATCATGGAGCGATGTCAGATTATAAAGTATTAGCAGTAGACCCTCTACTTAATATTGGTGGAAATATGTTTATGAACGATAAACGATTTTTAAAAGGATTAAGAGATGAAGATGTTACCCCAAAAGTGAATGATTATTTAGCTCAGTCTAATAAACAAGAAAAGTTTGTTATTTGCTGCGAAAACGTCAAGTTTTACTATGAACAAATAATGAAAATAGATAATAATTATTTTAAGCGTATTGATTTAGAAGATGATAATATATCGATTCATTCTGATGTATCACCTAACAGCGTACCTGAGCAACTTATGATATTAAATTACTTATTAGGTGGACAAAAATTATTTTAATAAAATAAGATATAAACAATAAAAAATTACGAATAGCAATAACAACAATATTAATAAGCATTATAGTTACTTGAAACGAAAACTATATGCTATATACAAATTTTATAAACTAGTATTTGAAGTTGTACTTGAAGAAGAGTATACATTTAATTAACCTTGGTGATTAGATTAATAATTAATAACATCATTAATTTAATATTTGAAAGAATAACCTATCTGATTTAAGATAGGTTATTTTTATAGAATTACAATAATTGTATTTTCTAAGTAATATTTGGTTGAATTTATTTATATGTTCGAATTTGAAATTATATTATTCTTTACAAATAAGTATTTGATTTTCTATAAGATGTCTAAGGTAATGTAATAAACATATTATAATAATGTATAAAAATGTATAAAAATCAATTGTATTCCAAAGATTTAGTGATACAATTATTTAGGCGCGGTATTTACTGGTTAATTTTAAAGTTATTTAAAGCACATGTGAATAATAAACTGAATAACCAGTTGTTTAGGAAGCCTATGACAAAATATTCATTTTAATTATACATAGAAAAACTAAAATGAATATGTCATTTGAGGTAATAACAATATTGGAAAAGTAAATAAAGCGTACATACATACAAGTGTAATAAAGGGGTTTTGCCAAATATGATATCACTTTTTATATCTTACATGATTTTAGGAATAACCTTATCCTTACCAGCTGGAACTATGACGATTGAAATGTCTAAGCAAGGATTGAAAAACGGATTTTTTCATGGTTGGTTTGTTGGTATAGGTGGTATGACAGTAGACTTGATTATGATACTAATAATTTATTTTGGTTTTTCAGAAATATTAATGCTCCCAGCAGTAGAAACAGTAATGTGGCTTATAGGTTTTTTATTTTTATTATATATAGGAATAGAGAGCATAAAAGAAGCAAAACAGCCATTAGAAATATCGGATACAAATTTAAGAAAGAAATCATTATTTAAATCTTATGGCAGAGGGATTATGATGGCTGTTACTCCATCAAATATAGTGTTTTGGATTGGAGTATTTGGCACTGCCCTTACCACAGCAATTAATAATGTAAGTGGATATCAGTTTTTATTAGTAGCTTCAGGAATTTTGTTCGGAATATTGATTCACGATGTTATATTAATGGGAATTATTAGTTATACACGTAAATTTGTTAATCACACTTTTACTAAATGGACATCAATTATAGCTGGATTTTTGCTTATAGCATTCGGTCTTTACTTCGGTTATTTATTTATAGGTGAAGTGAAACATTTAATTTAGTACAAATATAGGTGAATCTCTCATTCAGATAATTTATTGGTACAACTTAGACAAAAAGACCACGCCTTATATTGAACTGACCCCAAATAGTGGGAATGAAATAAAAACACTTTCGTTGAATTCATTTAAAATGAATCATACGGAGGTGTTTTTTCTATGAAAGTAATGTCTTATTCAATAGAAACAAAATATAAAACTATTGAAATGAAAGAAGCTGGATATACTGTAAAAAAATTATGGAAGCATTAAATATCAAAACAACACACAGGTAAAACTTGGTGGCGATGGTATCGAAATGGTGAAACTTATAGATTTTACCAACAAAGAGGCAAGCAATATGCTTATGGCAAAGGAGTGAAAGAATTATCAGAAGTAGAACAATTAAAGTTAGATAATAAGAAAAAGATATTGAATTAGATATTAAAAAAGTACAAGGAATTGGAAAGGAAGTGGTACCAAAAGTAATTGTAGAATTAGTTGATCAATTAAAGTATAAGTATTCAATCAAAATGATACTTGATGTTTTAGAAATACCTAAATCGACATACTATAGATGGAAATATAAGAACAATGAAAAAGATAAAGTGACTCAAAAGGTTATTGAAATATGTGAAAAAAATAATTTCACATACGGTTATCGAAAAATTACAGTTTTAATTAATCAATTGTCTACAGTACCAGTTAATCATAAAAGTGTTCAGAGAATCATGAGGGAGAAATAATCTGAACTGCCGAGTTAGACCTAAAAAATCTAAAAAATTGGTAAACCTTATTATAAAACAAATAATTTATTGCAAAGACAGTTTAAAGCTAACCAACCAATGGAAGTATTAACAACTGATATTACTTATTTACCTTTCGGTAACTCTATGTTGTATTTATCTTCAATTATGGATGTTTATAACGGAGAAATTGTGGCGTATAAAATAGATAACAAACAAGATCAAAGCTTAGTAAATGATACATTGAATCAAATAGATATACCTGAGAATTGCATACTACATAGTGACCAAGGCAGTGTTTACACCTCGTACGCTTACTATCAATTATGCAAAGAAAAAGGCATTATCAGAAGTATGTCCCGAAAGGGAACACCAGCTGATAACGCCCCGATAGAAAATTTCCATTCCTCGCTAAAGTGTGAACCTTTCTACATAAACAATGAGCTCAATAGCTCTAACCAAATTGTAATAGATATTGTCGAAAATTACATTAAAAACTATAATAATAATCGAATTCAACAAAAACTAGGATACTTATCCCCTATAAAATATAGGGAATTAGCAGCCTAGAACCATTGTGTTTTTATTAAATTCCCATTCTAAGGGTTCAGCGCCATATAGGTGGTGGTCTTTAATTATATCTTAAGGGTAAAATTTAGAAATAGTGGTTTATCTTAAGTAGAAAAGATTTGGTAAAATATATTATAAGAAAGTGAGGTTGAGCTCGAATTTTAAGAATGAGAGTTTTATTATTTAGTGATTTTGTTAAATATGAGTTTCTTATTAAAGATATCTTAAAATTACTTAGTATCAACCTCAATTTTTCTAAGGATCATTATATAAGTACAATCTTACTATAAATTTAAAAGTTATAGCCTATTGAATTAAACAATTGTTTATAATTATTTTTGGCGCTATCAAAAGTTAATTCAGGTTTCGTTTTAACATTGGTTAATGGATTTTCAATAATATCTATCATATATTTAGTTAATTGTTCTATATTGTTTTTTTCTACAAGGTAGCCATTTTTACCATGATCAATTATTTCAGAGGGTCCGTACTTTACATCGTATGAAATGACAGGGCACCCCACATTTATACTTTCCATTACAGACAGGCCGAATCCTTCAAAGGAGCTAGTTAACAGTGAAGCTTTAGATTTTTGAAATTTAGATGTAGGATCATTTGTAAAACCATGAATATGCACCTTGTTTTGGATGCCAAGATCGAATATCAAATTCTCAATTACTGAAACTTGACCAAATTCTCCTCGTCCATAAATATCCAATGAAGTATTGTAACCACTTTCTAAAAACTTAGAATATGCTTTTAATATATGATCAATTTGTTTCTCTTCAGCAATTCTTCCTATAAACACAAACCTATCTTCTTTCACTACATTATTAGAATATGGATTAGAGTTTATAAAGTGGGGTATTACAGAAATTTTATCTGAGCTAATATTGCTAACGTTTTGTATCTCATTTTTTTGTTTATTAGTTAAAAGTAAATATTTAGATACTTTATGATGGTTTTCTAGTGCAAATTTATAGGATTGTTCAACCTTATCAGCATTCATGTGACTACTGTGGAAAACAAGTATATTCTTAGTGTTGATTTTTTTGTTGAGTAATGGTTTATCAAGTAATCTAGCATCACAAAACACTGTATCATTTTCACTGAATTTGTTATCAAAATAATACTGGAATAATTGTTTTTCAGTTTTAAATGTTTTGTGTGGCCAATAATCTTTATATATTTGTATTTGAATTATATTGTTAGCATCATTATCTTCAAAGAATTTCTTACAATAAATCATTTCATTTGCATCAAAAAATTCTTCGGCAATTTTTTTATAACTATTAGGAGAGTAGTAGATTTTTTTATGTAATACTCCATAATTGTTATATTGCCAACGCTGAATTCTTTTCTTACTAATAGGAGACATAAAGTCTTCAAACTCTAATATATTACTGTCTTTAAAATATCTTCTATATAAAACATATGAATCGTCACTATCGTAGTAACGTACAATATTATTAGTTTTTCCAAACTTATATTTTAAATCGTGCATTTCAAGTGGTGTTTCTATATATTTGGTTTTCTTTAGTATTTTGCTTCGAGGTGATGTTAGTAACTTATAATTTGCTAACCAGTCGTATATGTTTTCATATTTTATGTTTTTAGTGACTTTCTCTTCTTTTAAAAATGATTCATATACATCATTATAATTAGGATTGTAATTGGTAGTTAAAATTGTAGAAGGAACACCTAATTCTTTATCTAAAAATTTTGTTCTTCCCAATAAAGATTTTGTTCTTCCGCCGTGTACTGGAGGAAGTGTACTAGTAACTGTGTATATCATTATTTTAAACTCCTTAAATAATAAGAGCCCCGTTTAATCACAACAATTTTATATTATGAACAATGTAAACTTTAACATAATACTTCGATTTGAGGCTTTAATTTCCCTTTAATAATAGTGAGCAATACTTTCTAAGTGTTGCCTTGTAGAATTTCTAATTAACCATCATTACATTTACTTTATAGAAATATTTCTTCTATATTAACCTCCTTTATATTTTGAGATGAATTATCAAAACATTCATGTTCTATATTTATTCTAATGAATTTAATAAAATTCAGCTTCCCAGTAAGAATAAAATAAAGTATGTATTCATATTAGCAAACAATATAAGTATTTAATATAAAATTTGCACAATTGATAAAATTATTTTGTTTGTTGTGCTTGAAAAATAATATTTTTAAAAAATTGCCCAATACAAATTAAATAGATGAAATTAGTGAAATAATATTTCACTAGAGTTAGATTATTTAAAAAAGGATTGAATAATTTAAATATTATAAAGTTTGTTGTTTGCTTATATTGTAAATAATAAAAGGAGTTAGACAAAAAGTTTGCAATTTTTTCGGATATATACAATTCATTGTTTAATGAAAATAAATGTTGTAATGAAACTATCATAAATACATCAAATTGTTTAACTTGCAAACGTTGTAGTTATTGAATTATTTTAAATAAAATATAGTGTTTTGGATTGGAGTATTTGGCACTGCCCTTACCACAGCAATTAATAATGTGAGTGGATATCAATTTCTATTGGTAGCTTCCGGTATATTATTTGGAATATTGATTCATGACATTATATTAATGGGAATAATTAGCTATACGCGAAAATTTGTGAATCATACATTTACTAAATGGACATCTATAGTTGCAGGTTTTTTACTTATTGGTTTTAGCCTATACTTCGCTCTTTTATTTATTGGAGAGATAAAGCATATGCTTTAATTTGTAGTTTTTTTAATTAAGAATATGAATCCAATTGTTTATAACAGTTTCTAAGCAAAGAGAGGATGAATAAAGATGCATTTTAAGCAAGCAATAATTTCTGATGCACCTATAATTCACAAGTTGATGATTAGAGCGTTTTCAGAATACAAAAATGATATAATCCCATCTAGCGCTTTAGAGGAAACAGAAAACGGTATTACTAAAGCCTTATCGCAAGAAGGAGAGAAAGCTTTAATCGCATATGAGTCAGATGAACCAGTGGCAATGGCTAGATTTAAAATAGATAGTTATAAAATGAATTTTTATCGCCTATCTGTAGATCCTACATGTCAAGGACAAGGCGTAGGAAAGAACCTATTAAATTCACTGGAAGCATATGCTAAAAGTAATGATGTATCAGAAATTATATGTAAAGTTCGTATGAATATTAAAAGAAATATTAAAATTTATAAAGATAGCGGTTACTTTATATACGATGATTATACTATTGATAAACCGAATAATGAGACATTACATATTGTATCTATGAGGAAATTTATTTAAAGGTGCAATGAAAGAAATGATGCCAATTATTGTTTAATACAAAGAGAAAGTAAGTGAAAGAAGATTCTAGCTTATTAATTTTAAAATTGTCTTTCACACCATCTAACCACAATTTTCACTTTAGCTATTGCATCTTGCTGTGATAGTTTTAAAATAGAGAGTGACTAACTAAAACAAAATATAATTGAAATTTTGTTTTAAAAAAGCAAATAAAATTTGGGAGATTATAAACTATGAAAAAACCGAGTTTGAGAGCTGTATTATTTACTATATTTTGGCTTTTAGTATTGCTATATGCTGCTTATGTAACATTTGCAAATCATAAGATACCATATCATCCAATTATATTCTTGTTTTTATTTGCAATAGGTGCAAATATTATTAAAAAAGTAGCACCGAAAGATAATTATGAAAAATATCAAAATAACGAAGATAGATTACGATAAAAAGTGTAAATACAAAGTTTTTCAGCAACTGATATACCGTGGAAAACGACAGTAAAATTCACAAATTAAATTTAAATGTTGACAAATTCGATTTATACTAGTAGGATTTTACTTAATTACTTATCGTAACAAAAGTTGCCATTTGAAAGATAAAGTAGCAAATATGTGATGTAGCAATAAGAAAGCTAATGGTTGATGGAAATTAGCACTGCATATATTGTGAATTGGGCTTTTAAATGAAAATTAAATAGCAATTAAAGTGAACAATGAATTTGTTAACTAAGGTGGCACCACGGTAACGCGTCCTTACAGTATGCGTTAGCGTGGTGTTTTTTTATACTAAAATTGAACTAAATTGGAAGACAAAATGAAGTAAGTGATGATTAGGTAGTTACAGAAAGTTAGTGGTTGATGCGAACTAACACCTACATATACTGAAATTGGGTTTTGTTGGATTACAAATGAATATAACAAAGAGAGAGTAGATGGTTTTTAAGAAACTAGATTATCTACTAATTTTAGGTGGTACCGCGCGTCAGCGTCCTTGAACATTGTTTAAGGATGCTGATTTTTTTATAAGGAGGAAAGTAATATGAAAGTACAATATCAAAAATTAAATGCTGAAGTTACCCCGGAAGCTCTAGCAAGATTAAGAAATAATAAAATAATTCTAGAAAGTTCAGATCAATCTCAATTAAAAGGGCGTTATTCTATTGTCATTTTCGACACGTATGGATCTATTACTTTGGACAATGATGCAATGACTGTAGACACACCGAATGGAATAAACATAGAACGTAACCAACCATATGACAAGATGAAGGAACTTATTGATCAATACAAAACGGCGATAGATGACGAAATATTGGCGCAATTACCATTTATCTCCGGATTCGTTGGATCATGTAGTTTTGATTTAGTAAGACATGAATTTCCAGTATTAAAGCAAATTGAATTAGCAGACCATCCACAACACGATACGAAATTTCATATGGTAGAGGATGTTTATATTTTTGATCATTATAAAGAGCATTTATATGTTATAGCGACAAACTTATTTTCTAATGATAATGACTCACAATTACAAGAACGTGTGCAACGTCGTGTGGCAGAGTTGCAACAAATTAAAATTTATACAACACAAATTGAACATCTTTCAATAGAGAAGGACATAAAATCCAATATGCAACCAACGCAATTTATTGAAACGGTTGAACATATGAAAACACTTATTCAACAAGGCGACATGTTCCAAGTTGTACCATCAATTATTTATAGCTATGAACACTTTTTTGGTCAACAACTACAACCATTATCGTATCAGCTATATCAAAATTTAAAACGGCAAAATCCAAGTCCATATATGTATTATATGAATATGGATCAACCTATCATTGTCGGAAGTTCGCCTGAGAGTTTTGTAAAAGTACATGGTGAAACTGTAATCACTAATCCAATTGCTGGAACAATTAAAAGAGGCGCTACCGAAGATGAAGATCAATTAAATGAAGCGCAGTTAAAAAATGATGATAAAGAATTAAGTGAGCATAGCATGCTAGTTGATTTAGGACGAAATGACATTCATAGAGTAAGCCAGACAGGCACATCAAAAATTCAAAAACTAATGACAATCGAACGTTATGAACATGTAATGCACATTGTGAGTGAAGTAACTGGTAAATTAAAAAATAATTATTCACCAATGACTGTAATTGCAAGTTTATTACCTACAGGCACAGTGTCGGGAGCACCAAAACTCAGAGCAATCCAACGCATCTATGAATCACAACCACATAAGCGTGGCGTTTATAGTGGTGGTATTGGCTATATTAATTGTAATCATGATTTAGATTTTGCATTAGCAATAAGAACAATGATGATTGATGAAACACATGTGAATGTTCAAGCAGGCTGTGGTGTAGTATATGACTCTGTACCTGAAAAAGAGCTGGAAGAAACGAAACTGAAAGCAAAAAGTTTATTGGAGGTATCACCATGATATTAATTGTCGATAACTATGATTCTTTTACTTATAACTTAGTGGATATGATAGCCCAGCATAAAGAAGTGATTATTAAGTATCCAGATGATCCAAGTATTTATAATTTGAATGTTGATGGTATAGTGATATCGCCTGGGCCGGGTCATCCATTAGATACGGATAATCTAATAAATATTATTAAGCACTATGAAAGCAAACCTATATTAGGTGTGTGCTTAGGTGCACAAGCGTTAACTTGTTATCATCAGGGTGATGTAATTCAAAGTGAAAATATTATGCATGGTAAAAAAGATCAAATGCAAATTATAAAAGAAACAAAGTTATATACTGATATTCCAGAATATTCTGAAATAATGAGATATCATTCACTTATTAGCAACCCACAGACGATGCCTGAATCTTTATCGATTACAGCAAAAACGAAAGATTGTATTCAATCATTCGAACATATGCAGTTATTACATTATGGTATTCAGTATCACCCTGAATCATTCGCAACTGAATTTGGGGAACAAATTATTAAAAACTTTTTAAATATAGTAGAGGAGGTTGGAAAGCATGGAATTACAAGCATTACTCAAACAATATAAACCATTAAATCAACAACAAATGAATGCGTTTATCGAGTTACTTCTTTCTGAAGATGTGAAAGATGAAGTGAAAATAGAATACTTAGCTTCATTTTCAGAAAAGAATATCACACAGGAAGAGTTAACATACATTGTTAAAAGTTTGATTCATTCTATGTATGATCAACAGCCTTACTATCCAAATAGTATGTGTGTGTGCGGTACTGGTGGAGATAAATCTAATAGCTTCAATATTTCAACTACTGTCTCTTTTATAATTGCGAGTGCCAATGTTCCAGTTATTAAACATGGTAATAAAAGTGTTACATCATCATCAGGTAGTACAGATTTACTAAATGCTATGCAAATTCAAACGACTTCTGTAGGACAGACACCTAGCCAATTGGACGATACAGGTTTAGCGTTTTTGAGCGCGACAGAAACGTATCCAATTATGAAGCAAATACAACCTATAAGAAAACATATGAGCAATCCAACAATTTTTAATATAACAGGACCGATGATAAATCCTTTTAAATTAGATTATCAAGTTATGGGTGTCTATGAAACTTCAAAACTAGACAAGATTGCTCAAACGTTAGCAGATTTAGGACGAAAAAAAGCAATTGTAGTGTATGGGGCGAACGGTATGGATGAAGCTACCTTGTCTGGAGACAATATTATATATGAAGTGAACGCAAATGAGAGTGTTAAAACATACACTTTAAATGCTAACGATGTTGGGTTAGATTATGCGCCAAATGAAGATCTAATCGGTGGTACACCAGCTGAAAATTTAGAAATCACTAAAAATATTTTAAATGGAACAGATCGTAGTGCCAAAAGAGATGTCGTTGTATTGAATGCTGGTATTGCATTATATGTATCAGAGCAAGTGACTACAATTCAAGAAGGTGTAAGTAAAGCACAGAAATTGATTGATAAAGGTGAAGCATTAGCACAATATAACAAAATGGGAGGAAAAACGTATGACTATATTGGATGAAATCGTATTATATAAAAAGGATTTGCTCAAACAGAGCTATTATGAAGAAAAATTAAAAACACTTGATGATGTAGATATTTCACATAAAACTACATTTAAAGCACAAATAGATGAATCGAATCGTTTAGCAGTTATTGCAGAAATTAAATCTAAAAGCCCAACATTAAATGAATTACCTGGTAGAGATTTAGTGCAGCAAGTTAAAGATTATGAAGTAAACGGAGCAAACGCAGTATCAATATTAACTGATGAGCAGTATTTTGGTGGTAGCTATGAACGTTTACAATCCTTGACTACGCAAACTGACTTACCAGTATTATGCAAAGACTTTGTCGTAGATAAAGTACAAATAGATGTAGCTAAAAAAGCAGGCGCTTCAATTATTCTATTGATTGTCAATGTCTTAACCGATCAGCAATTAGAAGAGTTATATCAATATGCAACGTCATTAAACTTAGAAGTACTTGTTGAGGTGCATGATAAAGAAGAGTTATCACGTGCTTATCAATTGAATCCACAGATTATTGGCGTAAATAACCGAGACTTAAAAAGGTTTGTCACAGATGTTTTGCATACTAATGAAATTTTAGAAAATAAAAAAGATGGTTATTATTATATTTCAGAAAGTGGCATTCGTGATGAACAAGATGTAGCTAATATAGTAGATTCTGGTATTGATGGTTTATTGATTGGTGAATCGTTAATGAAATGTGATGATTTGAGCCAGTTTTTACCAGGATTAAAATTAAATAAGGTGAAGAAATGAAGTTAAAATTTTGTGGTTTTCGTCAATTAGCTGATGTAAAAAAAGCAAAAGATATGGACATCGATGCTATAGGATTTATTCATTTTTCCAAAAGTAAGCGATTTGTTGACATCCAAACTATTAAGCAATTTACAGATATTATCCCTGAAGATAAAGAAAAGGTCGTTATCTTGGTGAATCCTGAATATAAGGTGATAGATAATTTAATAGAAGAAACTGGTATCACATCAATTCAATTGCACGGTGAGGAACCATTGTCTACCATTTCGTATATAAGACAAAAAGATAAAGATATAAAAATTATTAAAGCTTTGCCAGCTCAAGATAGTGCATCATTACTGACAGCAATTGAATATTATAAATATGTAATAGACCAATTTATTATAGACACACCATCACAAAATTATGGTGGTACAGGTAAAGTGTATGATTGGAAAATGTTGGAAGTTATTAGAGATATTGATTATTTGATTGCAGGTGGGATCAATTATGAAAATATCCAAAAGATTGAAAAACTATCGCTGCAACATGGTGGTTATGATATTGCTAGTGGCATAGAAACAAATAACGATAAAGATATATGTAAAATGCAATCAATAATAGAACTAGTAAAAGGAGCTAATTAATTATGGTTAAAAACATTCAAACAGAAGTAGATGAATTTGGTTTCTTTGGTAATTATGGGGGGCAGTATGTACCGGAAACTTTAATGCCGGCAGTACAAGAACTTAAAAAAGCTTATCAAGAAGCAAAAGAAGATCCTAAATTCCAAGAAGAACTTGATGGTTATTTAAAAGATTATGTAGGCCGTGAAACACCATTGACTTATGCTAAGTCATACTCGGAATCATTAGGTGGTGCCAAAATTTACTTGAAACGTGAAGACTTAAACCATACTGGTGCACATAAAATTAATAATGCACTTGGGCAAGCGTTGTTGGCTAAACGTATGGGAAAAAACAAACTTGTTGCTGAAACAGGTGCAGGTCAACATGGCGTGGCTAGTGCAACGGTAGCGGCGTTGTTTGATATGGAGCTTGTTGTATTTATGGGTGAAGAAGATATTAAAAGACAATCATTAAATGTTTTTCGCATGGAATTATTAGGTGCCAAAGTAGAACCAGTAACAGAAGGTCAAGGAACGCTGTCGGATGCAGTGAACAAGGCATTACAATATTGGGTTAGTCATGTAGAAGATACGCATTATTTATTAGGTTCTGCCTTAGGCCCAGATCCATTTCCTACTATTGTAAGAGATTTCCAAAAAATTATAGGTACTGAGATTAAATCACAAGTACAAGAGATTGAAGGGCGCTTGCCTGATGCCATTGTTGCTTGCGTTGGCGGGGGATCAAATGCAATTGGAACGTTTTACCCATTCGTAGAAGATGATGTGAAGTTATATGGCGTCGAAGCAGCTGGTGAAGGTTTTGAGTCTGACAAACATGCATTAGCAATAAATAAAGGTAAAGAAGGCGTGTTACATGGTACGAAGATGTATCTGATTCAAGATGAGCATGGACAAATTGAATTAGCGCACTCTATTTCAGCTGGATTAGATTATCCTGGCGTGGGCCCTGAACATTCGTATTATCATGATATCGGCAGAGTGAAGTATGCAACTGCAAGTGATAAACAGGCAATGGATGCACTTGTTAGATTCACTAAAGCTGAAGGTATTATTCCTGCTATTGAAAGTGCGCATGCTTTAAGTTATGTTGAAACTTTAGCACCAACTATGGACTCAGATGAAATCCTTGTTGTTACAGTATCAGGTCGCGGTGATAAAGATATGGAAACGATTAGAAATTATATGAAACAGGAAGGTGACACACATGCATAAATTATTTATACCATATGTAATGGGAAATAAGCATTTTATTGAAAATGTAAAAACACTGAGTAATGTCGGTGCAGATATTATTGAAGTGGGTGTCCCTTTTTCAGATCCAGTTGCTGACGGGCCAGTGATTATGGATGCTGGTAGCAAAGCAATCCAAGAAGGAGTAAATATACAATTTATTTTGGATCAACTCACAGAACATCGTAATGAAATTGAAAGTGATTATGTGTTAATGACATATTATAATATCATCAACTATTACGGCGAGGCAGACTTTTTACAAGCATGTGCGCGTGCGGGTGTTTATGGATTAATTATACCAGATTTACCACATGAATTAGTGCAACAATTTAAAGCACGACACCCACAAAGACAAACAAAAATCATCTCATTAATCGCTATGACAACATCTGAATCTCGAAGTAATCAAATCGCTAAAGAAGCAGAAGGTTTTATTTATACTGTAACGATGAATGCTACAACGGGTGAAAATGGTAAGTTTCATCCAGATTTAAAAGATAGAATAAAAAAAATAAAATCTAAATCTAATGTGCCCGTAGTTGCTGGGTTTGGTATACGAACACCTGAACATGTTAAAGATATTACAGAGGCGTCAGATGGTGTAGTTATAGGTAGCGAAATTGTTAAACGATTTGAAAATGATAGTGAAAAAAATATGTTGAATTACTTAAAATCTATAAGAAATGCACTTAATCAATAAAATTCCACAATAATTTTATGTATAATTTTGTTAAAATAAGGGTAACAGATTATCAGAGGATTATTGGTATATATTTTATCAAAGATAATTCTTATTTTATGAAGAGGTGATATAAAATGAGCAAAAAAGTTTTATTCATACTAACAAGTAGAGACCAATATGATGATGGAACACCAACAGGATTATGGTTAGAAGAGGCGAGCGAGCCTTATAATATATTAACTGAAGCAGACATTGCTGTAGATTTAACTTCTATTGAAGGTGGGGCTGTTCCATTAGATCCAAATTCAACACAGAATAATGAATTAAATAAGTATGCAGAATTTGTAGCAAAAATTAAAGATGTGCCAAGCATTGCAGAAATAGACGTAGCTCAATATGACGCTGTATATTTACCTGGTGGTCACGGCACGGTATTTGATTATGCACACAATCAACAATTATCATCGATATTAGCTGATTTTAAAGACGAAGATAAAATCATTTCATCAGTGTGTCATGGGCCAAGTGCATTTGTTGGTGCCAAAGATAAACAAGGTAATTTCTTAGTTAACGGGGTTACGCTTACTTCGTTTACAGATGAAGAAGAACGTGCAATGGGCTTAGAAAATAAAGTGCCATTCTTAACTCAAACAGAATTAGAAAATCAAGGCGCTAAATTCATAACTAAAGAAAACTTTAGCGAGCATGTAGAAACAGATAGTCAATTTATCACTGGGCAAAACCCACAATCAAGTGTTGCTATCGGTAAAGCGTTACGAGATGCATTAAAATAAGTACAATGATAATGAATTAGTTATTTATTTGTACTAATAAAAAACTGGGAGACTTATTAAGTTTCCCAGTTTTTATTATATTTTAAGAAATAACTAAACAGACAATAACATTTGAAGTTAATCATAGTTGAAGAAGGCTGAATTAAAGCAGTTTATGTACGATTACTTATCTTAATAGCTTAATATAAAGCTGAAATATCATTTCACCATCCTATTGTTATAAGATGTTGTTTAGTAAGTAAATGAATATTATAATACTTTTTAATAATTAAACTAATGCTGATGAAAGATTAAATGGAAATACTTTGTTAGAATAGAAGTAACGATAATAATTGTAAGACAGACAATGAATATAAAGCTTTATGAACAGGGTTTTGATTTTGTTTTATGAATGAATATTGTATAATAATTAAGATTGAAGTTTAACTCGAAAAAGAATTATAGACAATTAGGAGTATACAAAAATGAAATTTACGAATTTAACTGCAAAAGAGTTTGGTGCATTTACAGATAAAATGCCAAATAGTCATTTTACACAAATGGTAGGTAATTATGAATTAAAAATTGCAGAAAGTACTGAAACACATTTAGTAGGCATAAAAAATAATGAAAACGAAGTTATCGCAGCTTGCTTATTAACTGCGGTACCAGTAATGAAATTCTTTAAATATTTTTACACTAATAGAGGGCCAGTTATAGATTTTGAAAATAAAGAGTTAGTACATTATTTTTTCAATGAATTATCAAAATATGTAAAAAAACATAATGCGCTTTATTTAAGAGTTGACCCTTATTTAGCTTATCAATATCGTAATCATGATGGTGAAGTATTGGAAAATGCAGGCCATGATTGGATTTTCGATAAAATGAAACAACTTGGATACAAGCATCAAGGTTTTTTAACAGGTTTCGATTCAATTATCCAAATTAGATTTCACTCTGTACTGGACTTAGCAGGTAAAACTGCTAAAGATGTACTAAACGGTATGGATAGTTTACGTAAACGAAATACTAAAAAAGTACAAAAAAATGGTGTGAAAGTTAGATTCTTAGGGGAAGATGAGTTGCCAATTTTCCGCTCATTTATGGAAGATACATCAGAAACTAAAGATTTTGACGATAGAGACGATGATTTTTACTATAATAGATTAAGATACTATAAAAATCGTGTGCTAGTACCTTTAGCTTATATGGATTTCGATGAATATATTGAAGAATTGCAAGCTGAACGTGAGGTATTAAGCAAAGATATCAATAAAGCTGTAAAGGATATCGAGAAAAGACCTGAAAATAAAAAGGCGTATAATAAAAAAGATAATCTAGAGCAACAACTTATAGCGAATCAACAAAAAATTGATGAAGCTAAAGCTTTACAAGAGAAACATGGTAATGAACTACCAATCTCAGCAGCATATTTCATCGTTAATCCTTATGAAGTTGTGTATTATGCAGGGGGAACGTCAAACGAGTTTAGGCATTTTGCTGGTAGTTATGCCATTCAATGGAAAATGATTAACTATGCTATCGACCATAATATTGATAGATATAATTTTTATGGCATTAGTGGTCATTTCACAGAAGATGCAGAAGATGCTGGTGTAGTGAAATTCAAAAAAGGATTTAATGCAGAGGTAGTAGAATATGTTGGTGATTTTATTAAACCAATCAATAAACCAATGTACAAAATTTATACGACATTAAAGAAAATTAAAGATAAAAAGAAATAAACATTTAAAAGAAGGGAACTAAGCTAGAATGAAATTTACAGAGTTAACTGTCAAAGAATATGACAATTTTGTACAGAATCCAGCACTAGAGAGTCATTACTTTCAAGTGAAAGAAAATATTGCGACAAGAGAAGAAGATGGATTTCAAGTTGTTTTATTAGGCTTAAAAGATGACGACAATCAAGTTATTGCTGCTAGTCTTTTCTCTAAAATCCCTACAATGGGAAGCTATGTTTATTATTCAAATCGCGGACCGGTGATGGATTACAATGATTTAGGTTTAGTAGATTTCTATTTGCGAGAATTAGATACATATTTGCAACAGCATAATTGCTTGTATGTAAAAATGGATCCATATTGGATTTATCAAATTTATGATAAAGATATTAATCCTTTACCGAATGAAGATAAAAATGATGCGTTAGTAAATTTATTTAAAGCTCATAATTATACACATCATGGTTTTACAACGGAATATGATACATCAAGTCAAGTGAGATGGATGGGTGTATTAAATCTTGATGGTGAAACGCCAGCTTCATTAAAAAAACAATTCGATAGCCAACGTAAGCGAAACATTAATAAAGCGATTAATTACGGTGTGAAAGTAAGATTATTACCAAGAGAAGAATTTGGAACGTTCTTAGAACTTTATCGCGAAACCGAAGAACGTGCTGGATTTGTCTCAAAAACAGATGAATATTTTTATAATTTTATCGATAATTATGGCGATAAAGCATTAGTACCATTGGCGTATATTGATTTAGATGAATATATCAATAGTACGCAAGAGGGTATTAATGAAAAAGAAGCACGTAGAGACCAAATGATGCAAAATGAAAACAAATCAGACAAGCAACTAAAGAAAATTACAGAGTTAGACAAGCAAATTAATCATGATAAAAAGGAATTGCTTCATGCAAGTGAATTAAGATTAACTGATGGGGCAATATTGAATCTAGCTGCTGGTGTATACTTTGCAAATGCGTATGAAGTAAATTATTTCTCAGGTGGTTCTTCAGAAAAATATAATCAATACATGGGACCTTATATGATGCACTGGTTTATGTTGAATTATTGTTTTGATCATGGATATGGACGTTATAATTTCTATGGACTATCAGGCGATTTTACTGAAAATAGTGAGGATTATGGTGTTTATCGCTTTAAACGTGGTTTTAATGTACAAATTGAAGAACTAATCGGTGATTTTTACAAACCAATCAAGAAATCGAAATATTGGTTGTTTAATACACTGAATAATTTAAGAAAAAAGATAAGAAAATAATAAAAAAGAAAGCATGCTGATGATGTAAGCCCTAATCAGTATGCTTTCTTTCGTTCTGAAGTTGGTTATATTAGGATGGCATTCCAATATAACAGTGAACTATAATGTGGAGTAATCTTAGAAGTATATTTCTGGTTGTACTCCACGTATTTCAGTATAGCATAGGGTAAAACAATTTCAATATCTATGCATATAAATGATTTTATAGTAAAAATAGTTATTATATTATTTTGAATTAATATTTTGAAACACACTAAAATACTCTGTTTTAGTGTGTTTTTGATTACAAATTTTTTCTCACTCTAAATAATAGTTTTTAGAGTGAGAAAAAATGACTAATATAATGCATCTATAATATAAGTGATACCTATAATAAAGAATACTGCACTTATAAATATTGCAATAATAAATGCTGCTATGAGTGGGTTAAACAGTAATATAATACCAAATATGATAGCTACAATATTTAGAAGAATTGAAATTAAATGAAAGCTTTTATTTGATTTTTCTACAGGCGTTACATTAAAAATATTGAAAACTGCGTTAATAATAAACCAAATTGCAAATAAATAAACAATAAAAGTCGTACTTGTTACTACATTAAACAGAATTAATAAACCAAGGATAATATTAATAATTCCAAGTAAGATTAGCAATGTAGATCTTTGCTGTGTTGCATTTTTGATTACTTGTCTTACGAATATTTCTAAAAACCCATTAATTATAAATAATAAACCAATTAACCATGTTACAGCAAATAAGTTTTCTTCTGGAAAACTTATAATAAACACGCCAATAATAAGAAAAATGACGCCAATGGCTAAACTGGACCATTTAATATTTGAAGATTGTTGCATAAATCTCACTCCTAAAGTTTTTACTAAATAATATATACCCAAATAAAACAAAATAACACCAATTTTTAATAAACTATAATTATGTTATGTAACCCTATATTAATAACAATAAGATCAAAACCATATAATTAAGGAGTGCAAGTTCTTCTAGAGAAAACGGCATATGTTAAAGAAATCGCTTACTTTAGAATGTTTTTTCTATTATTTGTCTGAATTTTAGCGCTGAGATTTGGATTTCTGAGCATTGAATAACATTTCCGTGTATCCATTATCGACTAATTGCAAATAAGCATCTATGTTTCATTTGATGTTATATTGTGTGTTTAACAGATACTGTGAATCATTAATTATCTTGTATATATAGGATCTTTGGAGTGAGTTTGTAAACTGATAACTAAAAGTAAATTATGTTATGACTTATGGTATATAAAATACATACCGTTTTATATATGTATCTAGTTAATATTTTACGATAATGCAGTATGTACATATATAAGCGAGGCTTAATACGTAAAGTAAATAATGGAATTAAAATAAATTGATATATATAGTGGCTTTAAATTTTGAAATTTATTTTAGTTTACATAATATATATTATAGGAAGTTATATGTGTTTTGATATAATTTAAGTTCTTGACCCTATTTCATGATATTTAGTCCTGTTTATCATTTGCCAACTACTAACTATTTTAGTATAACTATTTGTTAAATACTAATATGATATTGTTACTTAAATAATTAAACCATCTGCATTTACGAAAATTACAAGTTTGATTTTTAATATTAGTCTAATGTTTATTTCGTTTCTTTATTTATGTATTGTTTAAACAATCGCAATGATTATTTAAAGTTGCTACAAATTTCATACAATCCTTCAGTCCTTAATAATTACTAAAAATCTAATTGATAATAGTTTTCAATTAATATATAATTAACTACTAGATTAAAGGAGGATTTTCATGTGAATAAATTTATATTAATTGCGCTAACAACTTTTTGTTTTTTATTTTTAGGTGCTTGTAGTAATGCTCACAGTGACAAAGAAACAAAACAAACTGTTAAAATTAAAACTTCTTATGAGTTTAAAGATAAAAATAAGGATCATAATAGAGGTGAAATGAAACATGAAGTTGTAGAGATTCCTGTAAATCCTAAACGAGTTGTAGTAATGGATTATGGCGCGTTAGATGTAATGCAACAATTAAAATTAGAAAATCATATAGTTGCTATTGCTAAGGGACAAGGAGCTTCATTTTTACCAGATAGACTAAAACCATTTAAGAATAGTAAATATAAAAATCTTGGGAATCCTGGACAACCTAATTATGATGAGTTAGCAAAGTCTAAACCAGATGTTATTTTTGCTTCTTTTAGACAAGCGCATACTAAAACTTTGGAAGAAATGAAGAAAGCTGCTCCAAATGCTAAAATTGTTTTTATAAGTCCGCAAAATGATGATTACATAGCTTCTATTAAGAATAATACTAAAAATATTGGTAAGATTTTCGAAAAGCAAAAAGAGGCAAAGAAATTAGTTACACAACTAGATGACAAAGTTGCTGAAACCAAAAAACGAGTTGGTGATGAATCAGTCTTGTTTTTAAACGTTGATGATAAAGGGTTAAAAACATATGGTTCTACTGGTAGATTTGGAGGTTTCTTAAACCAAGATTTAGGAATTAAGCATGCTGATAAACAAATGAAAGCAAACTCAAGTGGTATACTTATTTCTAATGAATACTTAAATGAAATTAATCCTGATAAATTATTTGTTATTGATAGAACAAAAAAAGCTAATGGACAAAGTAAAACGATACCACAATCGTTACAAAATGATGTTATAAAAAATTCCAAAGCAATTAAAAATGATGATGTTACACTATTTGAAGCAAATAGTTGGTTTTTCGGTGAAGGTGGCATCGGTTTAACTATTGATCAACTTAAGCAGATACAGAATGCTTACAAATAACCCCCACCACTAACCTATTTAGTGATAATAACAAAGAGGAATTGTAGCGATTTACGTTACAATTCCTCTTTGTTATACTTATCTTTTTTCTCTGTAATTTTCAATTTCGTCTTGTGGTATCCCCCCACGTTTACGAATCGCTTTTTTCGCTTTTTTCTCTCTACGTTTACGTCTCCAATTTCTTGTAGAATACCATACCAAGAAGCTGATGATTAAACTTAGTACAGCCATAAACGCTGCAAATCCAAGTAAAGGCTCATATGTAATGTCTTGGAAATTAGGAATTAAAAAAGCTACTATTGCTAATACTATAAATGTGAGTACAGCTGTAGCAAACCATTTATTTAATACGAGATTACAAAAAACAGTCACGACTATAACTGCAACAATTGTAATCCATAAAAAATTAGGCATATCAAAAATTGTCATATGTTGCACTCCTTATATTTGAAAACTTGGTTTTAAGTAGTATTAATTTAATTGTACTATACTTTCATATAAATAGTGTCAGCCTATGGGAGTATAATCTAATAATATCTACGCATTCTTCTGTCGTCAAACTATTTTACCACTCTTCCCTTCTTAGAATTTTATTAAACTTACAGTTGTATTTCTTATGGGAGTTTCATGTATAATAAACTGTGAATATTAATAAAATTTAGGAGTGATTCAATGACTGAAACATTACCATTCAGAAAAGAAGTGCCATTAGAAGAAACTTGGGATATTTCAGATTTATTTATCTCAGATGAAGCATTTTATCAAAATTTAACAGATACAATTGAGTCCGCTAAAGCATTTAATGTGCAATATATTAATCAAATGAATGATATACAAATAATTGAACAAGCTTTAGATGACTATTCTGAAATATTAATTCAATTAGACAGAATGGCTAATTATGCAGAATTACGCTTAAGTGTAGATACAGCCAATGAACAATCACAGACGCTTAGCGCGAAATTATCTACATCTTATGGCAAAATTGCAAGTGAGTTATCATTCGTAATCTCGGAGATTATAGCATTACCCGAACAAGATTTAAATGAACTAATTAATACGTCGAAATACCCTCATTTTCTTACTAAAGTTAAATCTAAAAAAGCATATGAATTATCACCAGAAGTAGAAAAGGTATTAGCAAGTTTGTCCCCCACTTTTGATAGTGCTTATGAATTGTATGGTACTACTAAAATGTTGGACATAAACTTTGAACCTTTTAAGCATAATAATCATATTTATCCTTTAGATTATGCAACATTTGAAAATGAGTACGAAGATAATCCTGATGCAACATTTAGAAAGACAAGTTTCAAGTATTTCAGCGATGCATTACGTAAATATCAACATACTACTGCTGCTACATACAATATGCAAGTTCAGCAAGAGAAAATAGAAGCTGATTTAAGAGGCTATGATTCCGTTATTGATTATTTGTTACAGGATCAAGAAGTAACACGTGATATGTTTAATCGTCAAATTGATGTAATTATGAGTGATTTGGCACCAATAATGCAAAAATATGCTAAGTTAATCAAACGTGTTCACGGCCTAGAAATTATGGGATTTGAAGATTTAAAAGTATCTATTGATCCAAATTATGAACCAGAAATTTCAATTGAAGAATCTAAGCAATATATTTATGGTGCTTTAGAAGTATTGGGAAAAGATTACTTAAAAATGGTTGAATCTGCGTACCATGATAGATGGATAGATTTTGCTCAAAATAAAGGTAAAGATACTGGTGCATTTTGTGCAAGTCCTTATGCATCACATTCGTATATCTTTATTTCGTGGACAGGTAAAATGACTGAAACCTTTGTTCTAGCACATGAGCTTGGCCATGCTGGTCACTTTACTTTGGCACAGAATCACCAAAATTATTTAGAATCGGAAGCTTCGATGTATTTTGTTGAAGCACCGTCAACAATGAATGAAATGCTTATGTCTAATTATCTGTTCAAAAATAGTGATAATCCTAAATTTAAACGTTGGGTAATAGGTTCGATTGTTTCAAGAACTTATTATCATAATATGGTTACACATTTATTAGAAGCAGCTTATCAACGTGAAGTCTATAATAAAGTGGATAATGGAGAATCATTAACGGCTCCTGTACTCAATCAAATTATGTTAGATGTATATGGCCAATTCTTTGGTGATAGTGTCAAATTAACAGAAGGTACAGAGTTGACATGGATGAGACAACCCCACTATTATATGGGATTATATTCTTATACGTATTCTGCTGGCTTAACAATTGGTACAGTTATGTCTCAACGCATTAAAAATGAAGGACAACCTGCAGTCGATGCTTGGTTAGAAACGTTGAAGGCTGGTGGTAGTAAATCGCCCGTAGCGCTCGCAGATATCGCTGGTATTGATATTCGTACAGACGCTCCTTTGAAATCAACAATTGGTTATATAGGTAGCCTTGTTGATGAACTAGAAAAACTTACAGATGAAATCGAGCAAGATTAAAGTGTGTAGGATGATATAAAAAGGCTCAATAGTCGCATAAGTATTTAACACTTTGCGACTATTGAGCCTTATTTTATTTATTATACGATTCGTAGCGATCTCCTGTGATGAAAAAGTAAATATTTTCAGCTATGTTAGTAATATGATCTCCTATACGTTCTAGATATCTTGCAGCTAAATGCGCTTGGCCAGCTACAAAAGGATCATTATCTATTAAATAAGTCGTATTGACTATGTTTCTATATAAATCGTCAATATCTACATCTCTTTCGATAATCTCTTTAATTAAAGTAATATCATTGTCTCTTACAGCATCGTTTAAATCTTTTAACATTAAAAGCGCAAGTTTTCCCATTGTATTAAGTCTTGTGAGGACGTAATTATCAATAATCTTAGCTCTAAGTCTAATTTCAGCAATGTTAGCTGAGTTGTCCCCGATACGTTCGAAATCAGAAGCAATTTTCATTGCTGCCATCATCAAACGCAAATCGCTGGCAATGGGTTGTTGCTTAGTTATAAGCATGATAACTTTTTCGTTAATTTCAGTTTCAATCGCATTGATATCTTTATCTTTGGCTATAGTTTGTCTAGCATAATTACGATCTTCTTCACTTAATGACGTTAATGCATATTCAATATTACGATATACATGAAGACCAAGTCGACGTAAGTCTTTGATTAAATCGTCGAGTTGGCCTTCATATTTGCGTCTAATAATCGCCATACTTAAATTATCCGAATCTACCAGAGATATAATCTTCTGTTTGTTTGTCAGAAGGATTTGAGAAAATCTTGTCAGTATCATCGTATTCATTTACATAGCCATTAAGGAAGAATGCAGTTTTATCAGAGACACGAGCTGCTTGTTGCATATTATGGGTCACAATAATAATCGAATATTTCTCTTTTAATTCTTGCACTAGTTCTTCAACTTTTAATGTAGAAATAGGATCTAAAGCAGAAGTTGGCTCATCCATCAATATGACATCTGGTTCGATTGCTAACGTACGAGCGATGCAAACACGTTGTTGCTGTCCGCCTGATAAACTGTATGCGTTTGTATCTAAACGATCTTTTAATTCATCCCAGATTGCTGCGCCACGTAATGATTTTTCTACAATTTCATCTAAAACTTTTTTATTTTTAATACCATGAATTTTAGGGCCGTATGTGATATTATCATAAATTGATTTAGAGAATGGATTTGGTTGTTGGAATACCATACCAACATTTGTTCTTAATTTTTCAACAGAATATTTATCATCAAAAATATTATTATCACGATATAAAATTTTTCCTGCTGTTTTAACAGATGGTACCAGTTCTACCATACGGTTTAATGCTTTGATATATGTTGATTTACCGCAACCAGAAGGCCCGATAATAGCAGTTACATTATTTTCTAAAATATCGAGATTAATATTTTTTAAAGCATGGTTTTCACCATACCATAAGTCTAAGTTTTTAGTAGAATACACAATATTTTTTTGCGTATCAGATATTTTATTATCCGATGCATTTGGATCTATTGTTGCTATAGGTGTGTCATTACGGTTCGTATGTGATTGTAAATCATCATTTCTATCTTTAATTTGTTTGTTAGTCATAATTAAAACTCCTTTTTTAAGGCTAAGAGCTAACATTTTCGAAAAAATGTTAGCATATTCCCATTTTTATAGCCTAGTTAGATAAAATCTTGTGTTCGATTACTAAATTAATATTTTTTGCTGTATTTATTTCTTAAGAATATTGCGATAGCGTTCATCAATAATAAGATGACTAGTAATACGATTATTCCCGCTGAAGCTACGTTTTGGAATTCTGCCTGAGGTAATTTAGCCCAGTTGTAGATTGCCATTGGTAATGCTTGGAACTGATCAAATACACTTGATGGTAATTGTAACAACACAGTTGGTATACCGATGAGGATTAATGGTGCAGTTTCACCTAATGCTCTAGATAGAGCAAGTATAAAGCCTGTTAATATACCAGGTATTGCTGCTGGCAATACAATGCGACGAATCGTTTGCCATTTATTACCACCTAACCCGTATGAAGCTTCCCTAATTGAATTAGGTACTGCTCTTATAGCTTCTTGGCTAGCTACAATAATTACAGGCAGAATTAACAACGACATTGTCAGCGCAGCGGCTAAGATAGAATTACTTAGCGCTAAAGCTTCGATACCCATGCCTCGAACAAAAATAGTTAAACCTAGTAAACCGAATACCACTGATGGAACACCAGCTAAGTTTGAAATACTAACTTTAATAAAATTTGTAAATGCATTATCTTTAGCATATTCTTCTAAATAAATTGCAGTTCCGACACCTAAAATAATAGAAATTGGGATGATTGTAATCATCAACCATACTGTTCCGATTAAGGCACCTTTTATACCTGCCATCGATGGTGTTGAGGATGAGAAACTTGTGAAAAATGATGGTGTCAGATGTCCTACGCCTTTAAAGAGTGTATCTATGATTAATGCTGCTAAGACAAGTAAACCGATCATCGTACAAGCAAAAAATGCCCATTTATTAATTTTATTAACGGATAAGCGTCCAGAGAGTTTTTTCTCAACGGTGTTTTGATCGACAAGTACTTTGCTATTGTTTGTTTCAGCCATATTAATACTCCTCTCTGAAACGTTTTGTGATCCAATGTGATAATAAGTTCATGATTAAAGTGAAAATAAATAACGTGAAACCTACAGCGTATATACTGTAATAAATATCTGATCCAAATGTTGCGTCCCCTGTAGCTACTTGTACGATATAACCAGTCATTGTTTGAATAGAACCAGTTAAATCCAATGAAGCAGTTGGTGTACTACCGGCTGCAAGAGATACAATCATTGTTTCGCCTATAGCACGTGATATAGCTAAAACAATTGATGCCATGATACCTGATGTAGCTGCTGGTAATACTACTTTAGTTGCGACTTCGAATTTTGTTGCGCCGAGACCTAAAGCACCTTCACGCATTTTGTTTGGAACAGAAGACATGGCATCTTCGCTCATGCTTGAGATTAACGGTATAATCATGACCCCTACGACTAATCCTGGACTGATAGAGTTGAAACTTCCTAATTCCGGGAATATAGAACGTAATAGTGGTGTAACAAAAGTTAAAGCGAAGAAACCAAATACGATTGTCGGAATACCGGAAAGTATTTCTAATATTGGTTTAATAATGCTTCTTGCTCTATGTGAAGCATATTCACTTAAATACAATGCTGCACCTAAACCAAGTGGTACTGCAACAACGGTAGCGATGGCTGTAATTTTTAATGTTCCTAAAATTAAAGCCCAGATACCATATTTAGGTGTTGATGAAAATGGATTCCATTCCATTGTAAGGAAAAAGTCTGCTAATGAAACGCGTGTGAAAAATGTGATTGTTTCTGTTAACAGTGTTACGATAATGCCAATTGTTGCTAAAATAGAGAAAACTGCAATAATGCCTAAAATGATTGGTGCAATTTTATCGCTTGTACCATTCTTTTTAGCATTATTTTTTGCTATCATTTCACTTACGGAGAGGTTATTATTCGCCATGTGAATTCCTTCCTTCTTGTAAACTCCCAATTATTTAAAAAAGTTGGGACTGGAAGTGTGATGACAAAGTAGTGTACAAAGTTTACTTTGTGTCCATTCCAGAATCCCAACCCTTATCGATTTAATTAAAAATTATTTGTCTTCTTTTTTGCTGTCTTTGCTTTCTTTACCAATAATATCTTTTAATTTATCTTGTTGTTCTTTGTAATCTTTTTCAGGTAATGCTACGAAACCTGCATCTTCAGCTGATTTACCTTTGTCTTCAAGTACAAATTTCATAAAGTCTTGGAATCCTTCATTATCTTTTAATTTTTTCTCATTTGTGTAAATGTATAATGGTCTACTTAAAGCGTAAGAACCATCTTGGATTGTTTTCTTAGTTGGCTCGGTAGTTTTACCTTCATCATCTTTAACTTTAACTTCTTTTAATTTATCTTTGTTTTGTTCGTAGAAGTTGTAACCAAAGTAACCAACACCATTTTCATTGTTTTGAACTGATTGTACTATTACGTTTGTATCAGCGTTTTTCTCAGCCTTGATATCCCCTTTATCCATTACTTCTTCAGTAAAGAAGTCGTAAGTACCATGTGATTGGTCAGGTGAGAAAGCTTTAATTTCTTTTGATGGCCATTCTGAATTAACATCTTTCCAAGTTTTTGCTTCGCCTGAGTAGATTTTCTTAAGTTGTTCTTTTGTAAGTTCATCAACGAAATCATTATCTTTGTTTACGGTAATCGTTACACCATCTTGAGCAATTTTGAATTCATCGTATTTAATGCCTTTATCATCTAGTTTTTTCTTTTCTTCATCTTTGATTGGTCTAGAAGCGTTTGAAAAATCAGTATTCCCTGCTATGAATTTCTCAAAGCCGCCACCTGTACCTGAAGTACCAGAAGAAACTGTTACATCTGAATTATCTTTAGCAAATTTTTCATTTAGTTTTTCAATGATTGGACCTACTGTAGAAGAGCCATCGCCCTTAACTTCTCCTTCGCCTTTACCTGAGTCTGCGTTACCGCCACCACAAGCACCTAATAAAAGTGAAGCGCCGATTGCTGTAGTACCAAATAATTGCCATTTTTTCATTGAAACATCCTCCTAATAAGTGAATAACCCAAAAGTTATATGTATTTATTACAGTTCCTATACTACACACAATTTATTAAATACAAATATAGTTAGTGTAAATGTTTCGTTAAGAAAACATTTACACCGTTTACAATGTTTATATTTGGAATATGATAATATGCATTAGTACTAAAAATGCTTTGATAGCACTGTTTTTAGCGTAAGTGATATATTACGAAAATTTAGGGTTTGTAATATAAACGCTAAAAAACCTGAAAATAACTACTTTACCGTAGTATTTTCAGGTTATAAGGTGTACTTCTATAAAGAATAATTTGATTTAATTATATTCTATGTTCTGTGTTATCAAGGTAATTGTTGAATATAGTTTTTACATTTAACTTCGTGGACTATTTTTCTACTCGGTCCCAGCCCTTTTGAGTTAATGCTATTTTACCACTTTCAATATTAATAATTTTGTTTTTGTAAAGGTGGCCAATCGCTCTTTTAAATGATCCTTTGCTCATGTTGAAAATCTCTTTAATGGCTTCTGGACTTGATTTGTCTGAAAATGGTAGTTCACCGTTATATTCTACAAGTAAATCAAAAATGTGTTGCCCATCATCATCCAGTCTTTCGTGAGCTAATGGTAAAAATGACCCGTTTAATTCACCTTTATCATTTTGGCCAATAATACGTACTTTTACATTTTCACCAAGACGTGGTTCTGCTTTACGTTCAGATTCATGAACAAATATTTTATATCCATCTTTAGATAGTAAGAAACTACCAATTCTTAATAGACGATATGGTCTAGCTT